>Ga0255361_1000151_pt1 | contig 15367 bp, 10 predicted proteins | sample GFST75r1metaG_FD_186005 | JGI IMG/M metagenome (GOLD analysis project Ga0255361, IMG submission 186005) | Peat soil microbial communities from Stordalen Mire, Sweden - G.F.S.T75.r1 | ecosystem: Environmental > Terrestrial > Soil > Wetlands > Peat | place: Sweden: Norrbotten County, Stordalen... | reverse complement strand
GAGTGGGAGGCGGAAGAAAGACGTCTGACCGTGCAGCGCGCAGTCAAGCAGAACAAGCGTTTCAGTCGGCACTTTTGCCCTAAGCGTGATCCTCATCACGGGCGTCATGTCACGTTTACCAGCAGGTACGTTTCCCGATAGGGGGTTGTTAGATCGTTGTCGCGATACAACAAGAAGTCAATCCGCGTGTCGTTTCCGGTGCGGTTGGGCGTTAGCGCTATCGTCTTTTGCACGTTCTCGCCGTTTGCGACGGCCACGGTCCCTGTATAAAGCGTGTCCGACGTTTGGCTATCATTGAGCCGGGCGACGAGGGTATAGTTTACGTCACGGTCTTCGTGATTCGTGATGCCAACGATGACTGACTGCTCGTTGCCCAGAGTAAAGTTCGTGGGGTACCCTTGCATCATCCCGCTGGGCCCCAGAAGGTAGAACTCGGTGTAGGTCTCGCCTGGGCCCGGGACAAAGAACGCGTAGGCGAGCGCTGAGGCGGAAAAAAGAACAGAGCCTGCGAGCAGGATGGCCAAGGCCAACTGCAGTCTGCTGTTCACGCGCGGCCACCGCCCCCATTTGCGTAGCCCAGCCGCAGCAAAGCTGACGGAAAAGCGATCGTGAGGCGGGAGCGCGCGCCTACGCGCATATGCAGCGGCGGTACTAGCGATAATGAAAAGCGTCAGGGCGGCCGCGACCGGTTCTGCGCTCACGCTCCACGCGAAGTTGAGGCCGTACGCAAGCAATGGCACGACAGCGATGCTGAGCCCAAATGATAGCGCTACCCGTTCAACGTCGCTAATGTCACGTCGTCGCGGAAAAATGGCAGCAGTGAGCGCGTATCCTGGCACGAAGAGGAGTGTCGAGGTTTCAATCACTACCCGGGCGGTTGCGCTCAGCTGTGGGGTCACGACGAGTGCGAGGGCCACAAGGGTAACAACTAATATGATCGCCAAATCTGCGTACGAATGGTGCGCAGCGCCTTTATCGTCTTTCACGTCTTCGCTCGCCTTGGTGCTAGTGTCCCCGTGCGGGACAAAACGTCAGCCTACCGTGTGCGCATGTCACCTGTGCCCCGTTTGAGCTTAAGTTTATCCTTCGTACGCCAGAACCCGCCGAAAACGCCTCCAAAAACGAGCATCAGTAGCTTCGGCAGCGATTAGCCTTATAGCTATACAAAGCGCGCGTCGCTGATCCCCCTGCTCAAAAACCCGTGAGGTTGCACGCCCCCCGTGCCCCAGCAGCGTACAAGGGCTTCGGCGGCAGATATAGATGCCAGATAGCGAGCCCCCAGCCTCTTGAGACCACGCCCAAACGAACCTTTGGCCTGAAAGCGAAAAACGCACGATGACGCGCACGAGTCTGCTCTTGATGGCCAATCACCGCGATCAGGCCGGGTAAAGTGCGCGTAGCTCGTTGGCCTGTGCGTTGTTAACGTATCCGGTGACCGAGCCGGAATCATACACTCTTGATCCGAGACTGGTCCCCGTCCCGTTGGAGGGCGTGAACGTCGTGTTGAGCGGAATGGAACTCGGCGCCTGAAGAGACGTAACGATAAATGACAGGCCGTTATTGACGGCTCTAATCAGGAATAACGGAGGGCTCGCTTGGAGGTTATGCGCGGACTGAGGTGCGCTGCTATTATAGTTATAGTAGAGGTTTGCGTCGTTCATGTACGTGCTATCACTGAATATTTCGCCGCTGCTCTTTTGGCCGATAGTTTGCACCGCGGTGAGCTCTGAGGCCGTAAGCGTGGGCCGCTCCCAAGTAGGGCTGCCAAAGAGGTGATTGTCGATGTTTGCCGTCGGGCTCAGGATCATACCGAGCGTCAGCAAGCCAACCGCTGACATTAAAAAGAGTGCTTTCGCCCCCGTACCGCGTACGAGTGCGACCAATATCAGCGCAGTTACCGCGAGCGGCACGGCATAGAGTATCTGCGCGAAGAAGATCCACCTCTCGGCCTCCAAAAATGCCCCAAAAGCTCTCGAAAAACCGACGAGAACGGGGATTATCCCCATAGACACCAAAACGAATCCCGATCGGTTTCCGAACTTCTGCGAGATCATGTAAAAGCAACCGATTGCTGCGAGAGCAGCAAATGCGCAAATGCCCGCCGCGCTGAGCCCTTGGAGCCATAACGGCATACCCGCGATGTTGGTGCCGCCGTTGATTTGCGTAATGGCCTCTACGCTCTGCGTTTGGATGAGAGTTATGACCGCCGCAAAGGAACCTGATACGAAGGCCCACCACGCGAACATCGCTACGATAAAGATCTCCGCCACGCGAATGGAGAGGAGGTTGCTGCGGCCGACCTCGGGTCGACGCAGCCTGTGCCACACGATCAGCGCGATGAGGCCAGAGATGAGGGCGAGGGCCAGTGCCATTGCTGATATCGTGTGGGCCGTGACGAGCGCCGCCATGACGATCAAGAGGATGAGAAGATAAGCGGACCGGTTCTGGTGTCGACTCTTCAGCACCAGATAGACCGCCATAAGCAAGAGAATCCCGCCAAAAGTGGTCGGAATGGTCCAAAACCCCATATTAATAAATTGATTTGCTGTGACGAGCAGCAAGCCACCGAGCAGCCCTGCTTTCGCGCTAATCAACGATTTGCCAAGAAGAAACGTGAACAAGGTGCACGTGATGATGAGCGATAGCTCGACCGAGAGCATCACCGACCACTTGTAACCGAGGCCGGACAGCACTGAAGTCGACGCGACAGTGAGAAAAAACGACGGCAGGGTGGTGTATTGGAAGCCCGCCAGCTGCGGAATGTGCCCTGAAGAGATGAGTTGCAACGTGAACTGCTGGTCGGCCCATGGGTCGGCTCCGACCACGCTGGGGAAAAGGAGCAACTCCGAAAACTGCAACGTGCAACCGAGGATGATGATTTGTGTCAGGATGAGCCACGCGCTTTTCCCCTTGGTGTCAGACGTCAATACCTCCAAGGCGAGAGCGCTCGCCACAAGCGCGGCGAAAATAAAGTAGGTCAACGGACGCACATACACGTTGGCCCTGAGCTGGAAAGAGAGGACCGCGCAGCCAAGAAAGAGGAAGAAGAGAACGTTTCCAAGCAGAAACAGCTCGTAGTTCGGCGGCGTGTCGAGGTTCTGCAGCGCACCGACGTTCCTCACGCGGAGCCAAATGAGGCACGACACGAGCGTGAGTGCACCAAAAATGAAATAATACGTGTTGTTGGCACTTGAGCCGCTTCTGACCGCGGTCACGCCATAAGCTATCACAAGGACGCAGAGAGCGGCGATTATCGCTGCCGCAAGCTTATCAAGGTCCTTACTTATAGTGCCAAGGTTCATCTGCTAAATCCGGCTTACGGACTTGTTATCGTCGCTCGCGTCCTTGTCGCAAGCCCACGGTGCTCGTGACGACTCTGAGAGCGTGCTGCCCGAGCCCGAGCGTGCTGCTTTGGCCATTTCTATGCGTTTGCACCTATTTAACACTTCATATCGTCCCTGCGTGACGCGATCGCAGTTGATGAGCGTATAGAGACGTCTGCGATCAGCGGTGCGCTCGGCTTAGTGGCACGCTGCCGCCTGAGGGTTTCGTAGAGCGGCGCAGCGCGGCGGTTCGCTAATGCAGGCGAGCTCATGGCACGGACCATCGCGCTCGCCGCTTGCCCACGTAACGCGATACAAGTGGTCACGGTTCACGAGCGCAACGTGGCACTCATGCCGGCTTAAACAATGTTGCCTAAAAACGCTGTAAAAAACCGTATCTCCTCGACCGTGATGCCCTTGAGAACAACCAAGTGCCAGGGTATACGGCCGCAGGGCGTCAGACGGACACGAGCACGTTTGCCACCCCCAATGGATGCCAAGACGAGGACAATAGACCCTACGAGAAAAGTACACGCTCTTTAGCACAAACGTCCCTTGCATCGTGAACTTGAACTCCCGCTAGGAGTAGATGGCTGTAAACGTGGAGGCACGCCATTACGACGCTCGACCTAGGGCTGCCCGCGAAAGCGTCGAAAACGGCGTTTATCTCCCCCAACTTCATTGCCCGCGTCTCCGATATGTAGGCGAGCTGCATTTTACGTCAAAGTGTTGCAGACAACAAGAAGCGTCAAGCCAGATATCCTAAACGTCCGAAACGTCGGACAGTGTCTTCACGGTTTTTTTTTTGCTAAGCGGCTATTTAAGGCACATTACGTCGTTCGATCGACTGCCTATACCTTCCAACGCGGAGGTAGCGTGCGTCGCCTCTGTTGTTCTAAGAGATGCAGATGCTGCAATCGCCTTGACTGTCAATATGAAAAAGGAGCTCCAGCAAATCTGGATGCGAGAGATCGCGGTCATACCACACGGCGTAAGCAGCAAAATGTTTCCGTAATCTCGCTAAACGTTGATCTCATCGGTAGATAAACAGCAGCTCCTAAGCACGTAAGCTAAGATGATGCAGCGATTAAACTCAAATCACGCCAGACGCTTACCTATGGATCAGTGCGCAATGCTTCGTAAGGAGACGATTTTCGATCCCAATTAGATGATGTCCTGACATAAGAGTTCGATAGTCGCATATGGCCAGTCGCGTTTGAGACTGAACCGTAAGCACTTAAGGTGTAGCCGTAGCGTCGCCGTTAGAGCGATGCCTCTCTCTCCAGCGATCTTGCGGTAGAGTGCATAACACTCGGTGTACACAAGCGCTATGGCAAATTGCCAAGGGGCTAAGTGTTTGCTGTCTAAATACGCCAGCGAAAAGGGCGCGATAGACCTGGCTTCGCTTCTCGAGCAAGGTTTCTCTTCCAGACGGACTGATACGTAGTTTAAGTCCGCAGGAAGAAACTTCAGGTTCAACTGCGCAGGAAAGATTTTGAGCTTTTTGCCAGTTGGTAGGCTGCTCGGATGTAGAGCTTGGGCCTCCGCCACAAACAAGATTACCAATCCTTTTTGCACTGCTCTGTATCCATAGTCGTGATCTTCGTATCCAACGAAAAAAAGTGAGTCATCATAATAGCCTATCGTGTCGAGGGCTTTTTTTGAAATTAGAACGCCGTGCGTCCCAAACGTTACTACTTGACAATCGGTGACGCACAGAGAAACGCGGTATTCACCTCCCAGAAAGTTCCTTACAAATACCATTGGCTCACTGGAATGGGGTCGACGTGCATCCACTCTGTTAGGGCATAGGATGTCACCTTTATCAGCATGTCTGAGCAGCTCAGCCAAACAGTTCGACGAAACAGCACCGTCTTGATCGAGCAGCCAGACCCAACTAAAACCGTTCTCGTGAGCGATCTTCATTCCGCAGCGAAAGCCTCCGGCGGAGCCGACGTTGTTTGCAGTGTTGTAATAGCGCGTGAACGCGTACTTCTGCGCGTGTAAGTCGCAGACTTTCTTATTCTGCGCTGAGAAGCAATTATCAGAATTATCAATGATGACGAGTCCACTCAGACACGCGTGTTGGTTCTGCAGCGACGAGAGCAAATTTGCTAGCTCTTCCGGCTTATTATATGCGACCGTCACGGCGCACACACGGGGTCCTGTATCCGAAAGAGTTACGGTGTGTGACATATGTATCTTGCGTCTATGCACCGAGCGTTCCAACGCCGTCATCACATTTTCTTAAAACGGGGTGTTCTGTCGCGTAGTGCGAATTTAATACTAGCTGCTGGATAAGCCTTATTCCCCGATAACGATTACTGACTAGTGTACTCAGCATATCTCAATGTGCTCGTACTCGTCCTAGAACGTTTTTCTTCTTGAAAAAGGAATCGAGTGTCGCAGTCTTAACCACCTGGTGCGCAAGGGAGGACACCACACCGCATAGATCTGCTATAATACCGATAGATGAATTTGACAACTGTATTAGATTATAAGCAGTAGGACACGACTCACAGACGCGTGAATCACTATATAAAGAGGTAAACTGGCGCGATAAGCATGTCGCAATAAAGGCGCGCTATTCACCGTTCAATTTTCAAATATTGATGCCTTCATCGAGCGTACCGATATCAAACCTCGGCAGTCGCTCAGACGTTTTGTGATGCAAATACGTATAACTATAACTGTGTGGTTCAGCATGGCAAGGACGAAAGATAACACGTGTCCCAGTTATGCGCGTACGAACTTTATGTCTCGAAGCGAAATGTTGAGTTATCAAACGTGAGAGGACAGCAAAATGTCGGAACCTTACGACACGTACCTCGAATACGTCGCACGAAGAAACGTCTTGCCTCCCGCTTTAATCCGATTAATCAAGAACTCAGAATAACCGTCAACGTATCAAAGATCCATCGGCGCACACTGTCGGAAGCTATTTAGGTTCTCATGTTCTTTTTGGTATGCTTCTTCACTTTGATCGAATGTCAAGCCCTGAAAGTGTTGGCGTCGTGGCAGATAATAAGCGCGGCGCTACGTAACTACCGCCTCCCACGCATCTAGATGTCTGAACAACCGCAGACTCAAAAACGCGCAAGTGACATAGCGAGCGCTAGCCGCATAGTGAGAAATACCTCTTTTTTGACAATTAGTCAGATCATAAGTTATGGCGAAAGCGCTATCTATACAATTCTCGTTGCGCGGTACTTGGGCGCCGCAGGTTTAGGGATCTTAAACTTCGGAGTGGCACTCACCGCAGTTTTCGGCATTCTTTCGACTTTCGGTCTGACGACGCTAACTGCAAGAGACGTTGCTAGAGATAAAGGCCTAGCGAGCAAATATGTGGCGAACCTCATTCCGATGCAAGTGCTGTTGGCCCTCGCTACCATCGGTCTGATCGTTGCGTGGGTAAATGCTGTTGGGTACTCGCAGGAAACTATTATCGTTGTCTACATCCTATCTGTTGGAATCATCGTCAACACGCTTTCATGGCTCCTTTTGGCCATATTTCAAGCGTTCGAACGGCTCGAGTTCCAGTCCATAGTTTGGGTCATAACCAGCGTGGTGCCACTTTGTGGGGCCGTGATCGCGATACAGCTGCACTTGAACGTTGTGGCATTTGCGCTCTTGTCGTTGCTGACGGCGGGGGTCCAGTTAGCGTACGTCTACGGAATATGCGTCCGAAAATTTTTTGTACCTCGTCTTGAAGCCGACTTCACTTTCTGGAAAAGTGCTCTAATTGAAGCGTGGCCGATGGCTGCCGCGGCAGTGAGCATGATCGTCTTCTTCAGGATAGACGTCGTGATGATATCATTGATCCAGGGTACGACTGCGGTCGGCTTCTACAGCGTCGCGTATACCCTCTCAGAGGCGTCACTCATTATTCCAACTGTATTTATTAGTGCCCTATTCCCTGTGCTGTCCAAGCTGCACAAAGACTCCAAGCAGTCTTTTCGAGACACTTGCGCGCAAGCGACAAAATATCTAGTTTACCTTGCTCTGCCAATGGCGTTTTTCGTCACACTATGGGCAAAGCCGATCGTCTCCCTCCTTTATGGAGCCGCGTTCGACCCATCTGTCGCGGCTCTGCAAATACTGATCTGGTCAGCAGCGCTCATGTACGTATCTACAGTTCTGGGAACTGCGCTTGTCGCTGCTAACCTGCAAAAGCTGAACCTGAAACTAAGTTCCTTGCAAGCCGCCCTTAACATAGGCTTGAACGTGCTTTTAATCCCCGAGTACAGCTATTTTGGTGCATCATTTGCGACAGTAGTTGCTGTAGCTTGCGTGGTTCCTTTGGATCTCTTTTTTCTGGGACGAAACGGCTTTGCTCTTCGATTACGAGGAGCGAGTTTACCAGCTTTTTTCGGCTTGGCCGTCATAGTGGCTATTTCAGCACTGCTGCACCTCAGTGGCGTCCCACTGACGCTTATCTCAATTCTCGACCTCGTTGTATACGCTGCCATTGTATACAAATTCGGCCTGAACGAACAAGATAAGCGGTTAATACTCAGTTTACTTAAGCGCTCAGGACCGGCGTAACTGAGATGTAGAAACAGTTATGACAGTATCGCCATGCAGGCGCTTAAGCTTGCAAAGGTCGCAGACCGGTTGATGGCTTGCATTCTGTATTACAAAGTTGTTGCGGGTTCTACCAAATCTTCGCGAGTTGGGAACTGTTGAGGCGCGGTAGTTTATTTAGAGTCTACAAAACGGGCGTTAGAAGAACACATTGTTTGTTTTTTGGTGCTCTAAAAGTAAACTCGATAAGCCTATCTTCTACAATATACACATTACCGATCACCGGGTATACTGGAAGGTGACGAATAAGTGCGCTACTCTGCTCAAACGCCGTGTTGGACCTCGCGCACGGTTTTTGAATTTTTTGGATGTAGCTTCTCGCCCCGCAGAATCGACACGAGACGGGGGCGGAATGGCAGGGGGCAGCCGAGCCGTACCGCGGGCGCTGCGCGTGAACGTCGACCCACTCGCTGTTTCCAAAACAGTGCGAGCGCTTGAACGATACGTCGCGTCTCCAACAAGTCCCCTCCTCCGACACGACAACTAAAGCGGCCGAGGCAAGATCCTGTCTAAGACCCCTTTCTTGTTGAGCTTTCTATAAACAAAACTCTCTATTTTTAAAAGCGCGTCGGCTTTATCAACAGAGCAATACGGTTCTAGCACCGGATCAAATTTCGATTTAAAGCTTGTAAGACGCGGAGGATCATGCGCGCCCATCACCTCAAGCGCTTTAAAACCCTCTGATTTTGCGTGCTGAATTATCTCCCATGTAAGAAACTCGTTCGTACTCAGGTCTTTGCGTGCGTTAACGCCACCGATCCACAAGCCATACCGATCCTCACGCAGCGCACAGCACGCGGTTGCGCCAGCAACCCTTCCGTCAATGCTGACGCTGTGCACAGTGACACGCTGGGGAAACGCAGCCACAACATCTTCTAGATACCTATCGCTGAACAGATTCTGTCTTTCCCCACGTTCTTTTCTTCGTTCTCGCCACATGCCAAGCATCGAGCTGATATCGTGTGTTTGCTCTACGTGAGGTGACAGTGCGCTAAAGTGTTTGATGCCATTTTTGCAGGTGTGGCCGAAACCGCTCCAGATCTGCTCGATTGGTTTTTCCAAGTCTATTGCGAACGTAAACACTAGCTGGACTTTGTAGTTCTTCCAGGCAAAAGTCCTGACGTCGATAAAATTTGGAACAGTGTTAAACGACACGTAATTAGGAGAGATCTTGTCGATTTCCTTGCACACCTCATCCGTTACTTGCTGAAAGATCTTCTGCTTTTTATGTGCCCTCAGCCCGGCCACGCTGGGATCAAAAGCGGGTCCTAAGTAGGGAATTTGCGCGTCCGGCGGCGGGGAGCGTATTAGCGTCAGTCCCAAGCGTCGAGTAATAAAAAAAGGGAGTATACACCTGAGTTTGTTACCCGAAAATATGGCATACGGCAAAAGTTGGAACCCAGAATGCTTCTCAACGATCTTCAAAAAATCCCATTTATGAAATAACGTCCCCTGTGGGCTGTTTTCGACAAATTGATCCCAGAGCTTTTTATCGTCGAGCAACTCAACAACCACTGTTGCGCCACCACACACATGCCACCACACACATGTTTTCGCCACTAGTCATCCATGCGCCTTTTTCGGACCATTACTGCAAAATCATTTCCCAGAGGCGCGTCCGCTTCTTCTGAGAGGGAGAGCAAACGTTATAACTATGCGAGTTGCTGGGGACTCTTCTCTGCGATATTTGAGCACTAGAACGCCTCGGTAGCTTAGGACGAAGAGCGTTTGCTAGGTAAGCGAGAGGTCGTTGTGTTCGAATCCAACCCGGGGCTTATTTGCAGCAGTGAAACGTCCATCTGCTGATCGCAAATGAAAGCTGTTTTAGAGGTTTTAGGCTGTGCGTTAGTTCCTTTGTCGGTCGCTTTTCAAGCCTCAGGCTCTCCCGCTGTTCGACTCATGTCCACGCCTCAAGGCAAGATTTGCCTGTCTGAGACTCCACCCCCCCAGCTTTTTTTGAACAAACAAGGCTATTTTACCAAGTGAGCAAACAAGGCTATTCTGCCAAGTGCGTCGATTTTATGAACAGTGCAATACGGTTCTAGCACCGGATCAAATTTCGATTTAAAGCTTGTAAGACGCGGAGGATCATTCGCACCCATCACCTCAAGCGTTTTAAAGCCCTCTGATTTTGCGTGCTGAATTATCTCCCATGTAAGAAACTCGTTCGTACTCAGGTCTTTGCGTGCGTTAACGTTGCCGATCCACAAGCTATACCGGTCCTCACGCAGCGCACAGCACGCGGTTGCGCCAGCAACCCTTCCGTCAATGCTGACGCTGTGCACAGTGACACGCTGGGGAAACGCAGCCACAACATCTTCTAGATACCTATCGCTGAACAGATTCTGTCTTTCCCCACGTTCTTTTCTTCGTTCTCGCCACATGCCAAGCATCGAGCTGATATCGTGTGTTTGCTCTACGTGAGGTGACAGTGCGCTAAAGTGTTTGATGCCATTTTTGCAGGTGTGGCCGAAACCGCTCCAGATCTGCTCGATTGGTTTTTCCAAGTCTATTGCGAACGTAAACACTAGCTGGACTTTGTAGTTCTTCCAGGCAAAAGTCCTGACGTCGATAAAATTTGGAACAGTGTTAAACGACACGTAATTAGGAGAGATCTTGTCGATTTCCTTGCACACCTCATCCGTTACTTGCTGAAAGATCTTCTGCTTTTTATGTGCCCTCAGCCCGGCCACGCTGGGATCAAAAGCGGGTCCTAAGTAGGGAATTTGCGCGTCCGGCGGCGGGGAGCGTATTAGCGTCAGTCCCAAGCGTCGAGTAATAAAAAAAGGGAGTATACACCTGAGTTTGTTACCCGAAAATATGGCATACGGCAAAAGTTGGAACCCAGAATGCTTCTCAACGATCTTCAAAAAATCCCATTTATGAAATAACGTCCCCTGTGGGCTGTTTTCGACAAATTGATCCCAGAGCTTTTTATCGTCGAGCAACTCAACAACCACTGTTGCGCCACCACACACATGTTTTCGCCACTAGTCATCCATGCGCCTTTTTCGGACCATTACTGCAAAATCATTTCCCAGAGGCGCGTTCGCCTCTTCTGAGAGGGAGAGCAAACGTTATAACTATGCCACAACACTGTCAAGACCTCTACCCAACGGCGTTGCCTTGAACGTATCCCGCGTACCGCCAGGCCGCGCATTTTTTATCTTGTTTTATATTATCTCACGCTCGATACAGATGACCGAAATTTTTTAAAAACTCTTATTCTTCAAATGATAGCCAAAAAAGAATCCTAGAAATATTCCTTATTTCATGTGTCGATCACGGACTGATATATCCGGATGGTTTGTTCTGCAATGGCATCCCAGGATAAATACTGAAGCGCTCTTTGTCGGACCATTTTTCCAAGATCCTCCCGTAGTCTCCTGTTCTCTAGAATGGAGCGGATAACAGAGGCGAGAGCGGAGGGGTCATTCGGAGGGACATACATACCCGTATCACCTAAATATTCCGAACTCCCCCCTATAGGGGTTGCGATCACCGGAGTGCCATTCATCATAGCCCGTGTAATAATATTGCTCCCCCAAACTGGTACGGTATAGATGGCGAATGTGCAGATGCTCTCCTGCATTTTTTCATCAAATTCTAATTCACTCAAACTACCGTACCACTGGATCTGATCATCCATGTTATTCCGTCTTACCTCCTTTTTTGCTTTTAGTTCTGCCTCCTTCCCGTAGATACCGTACACTTCTAGGTTGATCCTAAGCCCTTCATCACGTAAGATTCGAAGCGCTTTGAGAAGGTCAAAGAAACCTTTACCTTCTTCAGGGCCCCCGAAGAAAGTAACTCTTGTCCTCACCAGTCCCATGAGATTGACCTGGTGACCACCATGGAATACCACGTGAATTTTGTCTTCTGGAATCCCATCCTGTATTATGCGCTCCTTTTGTTGCTCGGAATGAACGATGACAGCATCAGCACAGTGATACACGCGGTGAAGCAACCGTCGGGGGTTAGCTGGCCCATAAACAGTCAGATTATGAAGGGTCACCACCTTATGTGGTACTTTCGTTTGTGTGAGAAGAGTAAGGAGGGGCAACTCCCCAAAAGAAAAAACTGAGCTTTGTTGGTAATGGAGAATATCGGAGTCTCTACACTCCTTCACGTAGCGCAATCCCAGAGGAATCCTGCTTGCACGATAGACGAGACCTCGAATCCTAGATCGGTCAGGTTCGTCCCCATAAGAATCAAACGGTGTGGTAACGAGACTGTATTTGCCACCAAAAAGGGAAGAAGAGCCACGATATCTGCCTTTACACACACAATGACTCGTTACAACCTTGACCGAAACGTCTCTTCTCATTAATGCGTTAATAAGATTCTCCGAATAATTGGCCATAGAAATATTATGATACCAGCAGGTTATCATACAAACAGAGAGATTTTTGATCACAATCACCAATTAAATCGGCATTTTTTGGTATTTATTGAACTATAATAAATTCTTAACCCTTTTTTGTGCGCGTTGCATTGGATGCGCGGCCAGGGGGCGCATCGCGGCCCGAGAACGTAAAATCCCTTTTCTTCAAAAATGACTTCCGAGCTGCCAAAAGCTCGTATGCCGTCAGTTTTCCTGTTTCGATAACAAGCCTTGATTTGGCTGTTTTACGCTAGCATTATATACAGCCGCGGTCAAAGGAACAGGACAGACGGTTGAAAGCTAATTGTTGATATTGGTTTTGCGACTCATCAAAACTAGTAGAAATTGAAACGTGGTATGCAGTTGTGGCACTATCAAAATGTCGACTAATTGAGCTTCCAAGGGTGCAAGATAACAGAGGCAATCTCACGTTTATCGAAGAGAACCGCCACATACCGTTTGAGATCAAGAGGGTCTACTACCTCTACGACGTTCCGGGCGGGGAAGCGCGAGGGGGACATGCACACAAGCAGCTGCAACAGTTTATCATCGCGGCGAACGGCAGTTTCGATGTTGTCTTGGACGAGGGATCGAGTCAGGAACGATATCACCTGAACCGCTCCTATTACGGCTTGTTCATCCCGTCGATGGTATGGCGTGAACTCGATAATTTTTCTTCAGGATCGGTTTGCCTGGTCTTGGCGTCAGAGTATTTCGACGAACAGGATTACATTCGCGACCGTGACGTTTTTAGGAGATATGCGCGAACGCATCAAGAGGGCCTCAATAAACAGTCCAGTGCCTTGGATTACACTGTTTTTAAGGAAGGCAGGACCGGGGGTTCGAGCTACGGGCCGAAATAACGATTTTATCGATAGTGGTGCGAGCATTGCTTCAACAGCAAGAGTTCTGGGCAAAGTGAAAATTGATCGAGACGCCGTTGTCCACGATTTTGTTACGATCTACCCGAATGTGCGCATTGAGGCTAACGTCGAGATCTTTGAAGGGGCTGTTATTGGCAAGCCCCCTATAGTGACACGAGCCGTTGCGCGACCGGTTTCATCAGATCTAAGAACTACCGTTATCGGTGAGGGTTGCGTCATTTCGCCACACGCCATTATTTACGCCGATGTGCAGATTGGAGACGACACGCTGGTGGGGGACAATGTATCCATACGAGAGAGATGCAGAATTGGAAAACAATGCATTGTAGGCAGGAATGTTACCGTTTCCTACAATACAACGATCGGGGATTTTTCAAAAATCATGGATCTCACCAACATAACGGGCAATATGATAATTGGCTCACATGTGTTCATAAGCACCCTCGTAGCGACTACAAATGATAGCAACTTCGGCCGTAAAGGATATGATGAGAGTTCTATTAGAGGCCCAGTGATTGAAGACTATGTGAGGGTGGGAGCTGGAGCGAATATTCTGCCAGGCATCACGGTAGGTGCCGGAGCCTTGGTGGCCGCCGGAGCGGTAGTAACAAGAGATGTACCACCCAAGAAATTAGTAATGGGAATTCCTGCACGGATTGTGAAGGACTTAGAATTTTGAGAGAGCACGCAATAGCAAAGATGCGATCAAAAAAAGCCGTTCAATCACAAGAAGGTCATACAGTTTGGCGTTAGTTGTCCGCAGCTATAAAACAAAAAGATTGATGCACTTGAGAACGGGTCGATACACCTTCATCTCTTCGGCCAGCATCGCAAGGGTGCAGAGCGAAAACGATATTGATCGACAGTGAGGGGACACGTATTGTTTGAACTGTGCGGAAATCGAGAATAGAATAGTAGAGAGAACAAACGCGATTCTGCCTGTCCGTCTCTACGGACACTCTGCGAATATGGACGAGATTCTTGAGTTAGGAAACGATAGGTCTATCAGAAAGCGACTGGGATGCTCAGATATGCGAATACCCAATGTAGTGACGCACAAAGCGACGTTTACATGTTCTATTGGGGGAACAACTATGGGGAGACAGGTTTTAGTTATGCTGTTTTGAAACACTCGTAAGTCATTCGTTGTCTTGCCATGATTGAAATCGTCAAGTACGGATCACGGTATAAGTCGCTCTGGGACGAGTTCGTAAGACGCTCAAAGAATGGAACCTTTCTATTTCACAGAGATTATATGGAGTATCACTCCGATCGATTCTTCGATTCGTCTCTTCTGTTCTCTGAAAACGGCATTTTAGTCTCTGTTATGCCCGCAAATGTCGCAGATGATGTCTTTCATAGTCACGCTGGTTTGACGTACGGGGGGATTGTATCCGATCCGAAGATGAAAATCGGACTGATGTTAGACCTATTTGGCTGTCTAATGACGTATTTGGACCAGCACCGGATTACGACGTTGGTGTACAAAGCAGTCCCCCATATTTACCATACTGTCCCGGCGGAAGAAGATCTTTATGCACTTTTTCGGTACGGTGCGAAGCTAACCAGACGGGATGTTGCTTGTGCGATACGTCTCGATGATCCTATTCCATTTGGGAAAGGAAAAAAGAAGAGCATAAAGCAAAGCAAGAAGAACGGCCTGACAATTAAGCGAACTAATGATTTTGAAGCGTTTATGTCCATAGAGGAGGTGGTGCTTAGAAGTAAATATAACGTAAAGCCCACTCATACGTCGAGTGAGATAGCGTCACTTGCGCAGAAATTCCCAGAAAATATTAAGCTTTTTGCGGCTTACAAGGATGAGATGATGCTTGCAGGCGTCATTATCTACGAGAGCAAACACTTCGCTCATGTACAGTATTCGGCATCGAGCGAAATAGGGGCGAAAATGGGGGCCTCAGACGTTCTCATGGACTGCCTAATCACTCAGTATTCCAATGGGAAGAAGTATTTTGATTTTGGGATATCAACAGAAAAAGGCGGGGCTTACCTAAATCGTGGCCTTGCTGCGTACAAGGAAAGTTTTGGCGCCAGAGCGGTCATGTATGATACTTACAAAGTAGACGTGGCAAATAGCAACTCCCTCTAAGATCTACTTCCTAAGACCAGGCTGTGATGAAAGTAAGCGTTAACGGATACAATTGTGTTCCACGTTTGATTGCATAACAAAA
>Ga0255361_1000149_pt1 | contig 15577 bp, 14 predicted proteins | sample GFST75r1metaG_FD_186005 | JGI IMG/M metagenome (GOLD analysis project Ga0255361, IMG submission 186005) | Peat soil microbial communities from Stordalen Mire, Sweden - G.F.S.T75.r1 | ecosystem: Environmental > Terrestrial > Soil > Wetlands > Peat | place: Sweden: Norrbotten County, Stordalen... | reverse complement strand
GAAACAAAACAGGCAACAATCAGGAAACAATCAGTTCCCTTAAAACCCTCGTATGTTTGTCGTCTTATTTATAAAGTACAAAATATATTGAATATGGTAGATTTGAATTTTATTAATAGGAAAGGAAAGAATGGGAATAGCAGTGAACCCTTGATAACAATTTTGTATATCGTCCTTCAGATTTTGCACCCATTTCTTTTTTCTCTTTTGAGTCTGAATAGTATCTAAGGAATAAGCCATGTTGCTTATATCCAGCATATTTTACGAGGAAAGACGGTAAAGAGAAATTTCTTTCCACAAATTTAAACATAGTGGAGAAAATATTATTAGTAGTTGGAATTGACATATCAAAAGATAAATTCCATGTCTGTGTAAAAGTAAAAACCGCAGATGGTAATGTGAAAATCATGGGCACCCATTCCTTTTCTAATGATGGCAAGGGCTTTATTGAACTAGCTTCATGGGTGTTTAAGCGCACAAAAGAAGGCTATACCGTCAATTATATTATGGAAGCTACTGGCTCTTACTACGAGGACCTTGCCTATTATTTGTACGAAAAAGGTAACAGAGTATCAGTTGTTCTTGCTAATAAGATAAAATACTTTGCAAAAAGTCTGAACCTTAAAACCAAGACAGATAAGGTCGACTCGGCTTTGATCGCTGAAATAGGTATTGAACGTGAGTTGCTCGCCTGGGTACCAATGTCAGCGCAGTACAAAGAAGTGAGGGACTTATGCAGAGAGATGCTGTCGCTAAAAAAAGAGAAGACCAGGGCAATGTGTCAGCTCCATGCAATGAACTACTCTCACGAAAAGACAACCAGTGTTGTAAAAATTAAGAACACTCAGATTGAGTTTTATGAAAAATCAATTCTTCTGATTGAATCGGAAATCAATAGGATAGTTGATGCAGATGCAGATTTAAAACAGAGGGTCGAAAAGATTAAAAAGGTCAAAGGACTGGGACTTATCACCATTATTGTAGTGCTTTGTGAGACAAATGGGTTTCTTCTTTTTAATAATATCCGTCAAGTAGTTAGTTATGCTGGATTAGATATAGAAATGAAAGAATCGGGGAATTTTAAAGGAAAAACAAAAATATCGAAAAAGGGAAATGCCCGGATCAGGCAATGCCTTTTTATGCCAGCCTTGTCCGCAACGATGTGCAATGAAAAAATAAAAGAACTTTATGAACGCATCAACGAACGAAACCCGCAAACAAAAAGAAAAGGCGTAGTTGCAGGGATGCGTAAACTGTTAATATTGATCTTTATATTGTGGAAAAAGAATGAAGAATATGATTCAAATCATGTATGGAAACAATAGACTTCGGGGAATGATGAGACTAAGCCTTCTTTTGGTCTTTTTGCGGAGCAAAAAAAAGCGGAGACAAAAGCCCCCGCCCTAGATAGACTTCGGTTCAATGAATCGACTGAAGCCTTCTTTTGGTCGTTCAAAGATAAAAAAATTAATTAAAAACATTAGGAAATAACCATAGTATCTGAAGGGGTTCAACAATAAAGTAAATGAAATGAAATAAATGACATAAAATAAATGACATGAAACAGACGATACGAGGCATAATTCCTGATACCACCTCCGACCACTCTCCGACCACTCTCCGACCACTCATCGACCACTGTGCGCCCACTCGTCATTTACAACCGAAACCCTGCAGCTGACAATTGGCATACTGGTGAAAGTCTCTGATAAAGCAAATGAAATATCATTAACATAGATTCAAACGAATAATTCGTAATTCATAATTCGTAATTAAAATAAGATGGACGCTACTTTTGCTCAAACCCTATGGATCACCTTTAAGCTTGCTGTTTCTACAACAGTCATACTCATCCTGATTGGGTTACCATTTGCGTATTGGCTGACTTATTCTCGGCTTCGGATAAAGCCTCTGATTGAAGCCCTTGTAAGCATGCCCATGGTTCTTCCGCCCTCTGTAATCGGCTATTACATGCTGGTAATTTACAGCCCCCGCAACTGGTTTGGCTCCTGGCTGAGCAATACTTTCAATATTCGTCTTGCCTTTACATTTGAAGGAGTGCTTCTTGCATCGGTCATATTCAGCTTACCTTTTATGATTCAACCTCTGCACAATGGCTTGCGATCCTTGCCCGACAGTCTTCGTGAGGCCTCTTATACGCTTGGGAAATCGAAGTCAATGACCTACTTCAGGGTTCTGCTTCCGAGTATAAAACCTTCAATCATCACAGCCATAGCATTAACCTTTGCACACACCATTGGCGAATTCGGCATTGTACTCATGGTAGGTGGCAATATGCCTGGCGAAACCCGCGTAGCCTCCATCGCCATCTACGACGAAGTCCAGTCGCTCAACTTTGCAGTAGCCAACCGGTATGCCTTTATCCTTTTTGCCGTATCGTTTATCATGTTGGCAACCATTTACAGTGTAAACAAAAAGTACGACACATGGAGAATGATCTGATCACAGTAGACGTTGAAAAAATGATGATCACCGCCAATGGTCCGGTCAATCTGGCCATTAAAACAGTTCTTCAAATAGGTGAACTGGTGGCGGTATTTGGTCCGTCAGGAGCCGGAAAAACTACGCTATTACGGATCATTGCAGGATTGCTTAAGCCGGATAAGGGATTTATAAGGATGGGCAGTACGGTTTGGTTCGATTCGGATAAACAAATCAATATTTCGCCGCAAGGCAGGAACATCGGTTTAATGTTCCAGGACTATGCCTTATTCCCGGACATGACCGTCGAACAAAACATCAGGTTTGCCCAGCCCGAAAAGAACAGTAAGGTCGTCAATGAATGGCTGTCAGTATTTGGCCTCGGGGAATTCAGGAACCGAAAGCCCGGCGGCTTGTCCGGTGGTCAGAAGCAACGTGTCGCATTGGCGCGTGCCCTTGCCCGCAAACCTCAGTTGTTACTGTTGGACGAACCCCTTTCCGCACTTGATTCAGATATGAGGACAATACTGCAGGACAAGATATTTCAGGCTCATCACTTATCGGGAGCGACAACCATTATTGTAAGTCATGATTTAAATGAAATATTTCGTCTGGCATCGCATGTCGTTTGCATCGGGAACGGCGTTGTCTCCCGCAGCGGTAAACCCGATGATGTATTCTCGGATAACAGTATCAGCGGCAAAGTGCAGATTACCGGGCAGATTGCCCGAATTGAAAAGGAAGACATCATCAATATTGTAACAGTCATTTCGGGGAATAACCAGATAACGAAAGTTATTGCTTTTGAAAATGATATTGAAGATTTGCACACAGGTGATAGTGTAATTGTATTTACAAAAGCCTTCAATCCGATAATCAGAAAGCTCGGTTAGTCAATTAATGCTGTTACAATCAATCAGATATCATTCCTACATTTAAGTAGCAAGAATTACAAATTAATTTCCTGCCTGCTTTTCTACCGGACAATACTTCACAAAACCTCATGAGTCTGCTGATTCTTGAAAATCATAGTTGTCTGAATATTAGTCACATAACAAAATATTCCAAAGAGTCTTTTCAGTTCCGCTATTTACAATCCCTTTCTACCCTTAATATCCTACATTTTTGTAGCTTTTCCTAAAAACCACTACATCAAGGTAACTCTTTTGATCATCTTAAATGCAGTTTCCAACCTCCCGAAAATAAATATCATGAAATTATATCGCCTGATATTCAGTGTGATACTGTCCCGATAAATTCTCTCCGTGATACGCAGATTATTTTGTGGCACAATAAGTGACTTACCATTAACGTTAAATCAAATAATAGGAGCACCATGAGAAAAATTGCAATTTACGGGAAGGGTGGTATCGGAAAGAGTACTACAACCCAGAATACAGTTGCCGGATTGGCTGAAATCGGTAAAAAGATACTGGTCGTGGGTTGCGACCCTAAAGCAGATTCAACAAGGTTGTTGTTGGGCGGTCTTGCTCAGAAGACTGTTCTTGATACACTGCGTCAGGAAGGTGAGGACGTCGAACTGGACGACGTGATCAAGATCGGGTACAGGGGAACGCGCTGCGTAGAGTCCGGTGGTCCTGAACCTGGCGTAGGTTGTGCCGGCCGGGGCATTATCACTTCAGTTAACCTGCTTGAGCAGCTTGGAGCTTACGACACCAATCTGAACGCAACAGACTATGTCTTTTATGATGTATTGGGCGATGTCGTTTGCGGGGGTTTTGCGATGCCAATGCGCGAAGGTAAGGCGCAGGAGATATACATTGTCTGTTCAGGTGAAATGATGGCCATGTATGCCGCCAATAACATCTGTAAGGGGATTGTCAAATTCGCAGAGGCGGGAGGTGTACGTTTGGGCGGATTGATCTGTAACAGCCGGAAAGTTGACAACGAAGAAAATATGAGTGTCGCCTTCGCCAAAAAACTGGGGACACAAATGATCCATTTCGTTCCGCGCGAAAATGTAGTGCAAAGGGCGGAGATCAATCGGAAAACAGTAATCGAGTATGAACCAACCCACGCCCAGGCCGATGAATACCGCATGTTGGCCAAAAAGATCGACCAGAATAAAAACTTCGTTATCCCGACGCCGCTCGAAATCGAAGAGCTGGAAAGCTTATTAATTGAATATGGGGTAGCTAATTAACAAATTTAAAATAGGAGAAAAGACTATGTTATTGATCAGAGCAATTGTACGACCCGAAAAGAGCACAGTAGTAATGAGAGCTCTTTTTGAATCAGGATTTCCCGCAGTTACCAAAATGGCTGTATTCGGACGCGGCAAACAGCGTGGTTTAAAGGTAGGAAATGTCACTTACGATGAATTACCCAAAGAGTTACTGCTAATCGTTATCAAAGATGAAGACAAGGATTTCGTAGTCACCACGATAATGGATGCCGCTCGTACAGGTGAAAAGGGACAATTTGGTGATGGCAAAATCTTCATAACCCCCGTATTGGAATCCTATACCGTTTCGAACGGGGTGAAAGAGGGATAATGAGGTAGATATACCATCACAATTATCAACAGGAAGGTTAAACTGATAAGAAAACAAAAGAATATGAAACTGATACTATCCGTTATACGCATTGCCAGGATGAACGAAACAAAGCAGGCCCTGTCGGATGCAGGTCTGCCATCCTTTACTGCAATGGGGGTTCTGGGGCGTGGACGTGGTCGCGGCATTGGCGCAAATTACGAGAATATCCTGAAGAGTACAGATACATTGGATGTGCTCAAAGAATTAGGTCCCGAACCCCGCTTAAAATCAAAGCGCATGATTACCCTGATTGTCCCTGATGATAAAAAAGACCTTGCGGTTGAAACAATTATAAAAGTCAACAGGACAAACAACAGCGGTGATGGTAAAATATTCGTCATCGAAACAATAGATGCCATACGTGTCCGCACCGGAGAGCGCGGTGATATAATACTTGATTAAAGGAGGTTAAGATGAAAAATAATAATGTTGATGTTATTCGCTGGAAAGAAGAGGTGCTGAGCCAGTATCCTTCGAAGATAGCTAAGAAGCGGGAAAAACAGATTGTAATACACGATGGGCCGGAAAACATAAAGATTGTTCAGGCCAATGTGCGCACGATCCCCGGGATCATTACCCAACGTGGCTGCACCTATGCCGGCTGTAAAGGCGTAGTATTGGGACCCTCGCGCGACATCCTGAACCTGGTTCACGGACCGATTGGTTGTTCATTCTACGCATGGCTTACCCGGCGCAACCAGACCCGTCCTGAATCAGAAACCAGCCCGAACTTTATGCCTTATTGCATTTCTACTGACATGCAGGATACAAACATCGTATTCGGGGGCGAAATAAAGCTGAAACAGGCCCTGCGCGAAGCGAAAGAGATCTTTAATCCCAAGGCTATCGGGATATTCTCGACCTGTCCTGTTGGGTTGATTGGGGATGATGTTCATGCGGTTGCCCGTGAAATGAAAGAAGAGCTGGGGATCAATATTTTCGGATTCAGCTGTGAAGGATACAAAGGAGTCAGCCAGTCAGCCGGTCACCATATTGCCAACAACGGCCTCTTCAAACATGTAGTTGGGACCAACGAGAATGGCAAAGAAGGCAAATTTAAGATCAACATGCTTGGAGAGTACAACATCGGCGGCGATGCCTTCGAAATCGAACGTATACTCGACAAATGCGGGCTTACCATGGTGGCAAGCTTTAGTGGAAACTCAACCCTTAACCAGTTTGAAACTGCCCACACGGCCGATCTCAACGTAGTGATGTGTCACCGTTCGATCAACTATTTGGCCGAGATGATGGAGACTAAATTCGGTATTCCCTGGATGAAAGCCAACTTTATTGGCGCTGAGTCCACTGCAAAATCATTGCGCAAAATAGCTCAGTATTTCGGCAATCCGCTATTGACGGCTAAAGTGGAGGAAGTGATCGCTGAAGAGATGGTTGCAGTCAAAAAATCCATCACGGTGCTTCGTCCCCGGCTGGAAGGCAAAACGACAATGCTGTTCGTAGGTGGTTCACGTGCCCACCATTACCAGGAACTATTCAATGAATTAGGGATGAAAACCCTGGTTGCCGGCTACGAATTCGGCCACCGTGACGATTACGAAGGACGTCGTGTAATTCCCTCAATCGTCATCGACGCCGACAGCCGTAACATCGAAGAGCTGAAAGTAGAGAAAGATGAAACCAGGTACAATCAACGTTTAACCGATGAACGCAAGAAAGAGCTGATTGCAGACGGAGTTGAATTTGATTATGATGGAATGATGGCAGATATGGAGAAAGGCACAATGATCATCGATGATATCAGCCACTACGAAATGGAGAAGCTCATCGAAACGTATCAACCCGATGTCTTCTGTGCTGGTATCAAGGAAAAATACTGTGTACAGAAAATGGGTATCCCGCTAAAACAGCTTCACAGCTACGATTACGGCGGACCCTATGCAGGATTTGAAGGTGCGGTCAATTTCTACAAAGACATTGATATGATTGCCAACACTTCAATCTGGAAATTGATCAAAGCCCCCTGGGTTGCTGAAGAAGTTGTAGAAGCGCAATACGCCTTCTGATCAGAATTCGTAATTCGTAATTCCTAATTCCTAATTCTTGATTGATCTTAATTCATAATTCGTAATTCTTAATTCGTAATTCTCATGTTACTACGTCACACAACTGATAAAATCACAGAACGGTCAGCATTGACGATTAACCCCGCCAAAACCTGTCAGCCAATAGGGGCAATGTATGCTGCCCTGGGAGTACACGGATGTCTTCCCCATAGTCACGGGTCGCAAGGCTGCTGTTCTTATCATCGTACCGCACTGACGCGGCATTTCAAAGAGCCGGTTATGGCAGCCACAAGTTCGTTCACCGAAGGTTCATCGGTATTCGGCGGGCAGGCCAACCTGTTGCAGGCTGTCAACACGATCTTTACTATCTATCATCCGGATATAATAGCTGTACATACCACATGCCTTTCCGAAACGATTGGCGATGATGTCAACCAGATTGTTCAGAAAACCCGTGATGATAAACTGGTCCCTCCCGGAAAACATGTTGTTCACTGCAACACACCGAGTTATGTAGGATCTCACATTACCGGCTATTCCAATATGGTTACAGGGTTCATCAACTACTTTCCTCAAAGATCTGGAAATAAGATCAATCAGATCAACATCATTACCGGTTGGGTCGAACCTTCTGACATGAGACAGATCAGGCATCTTGCAAAATCGATGGGTGTAAAAATCGTCCTGCTCCCCGATACATCGAATGTCCTCGATACCCCTATGACCGGCAAACACAATATGTTCCCCAAAGGAGGCACAACAATTCCCCAGATGGTGAGCATGGGTGACAGCAAGTCCACGATAGCCCTCGGTCCGTTCTGCGCAGAAGATGCAGCAATCAAACTTGAGAACAAATGTAAGGTGAAATTCACAACCCTCGAGCTGCCAATCGGATTAAAGGCCACTGACAGGTTTATCACTGCGCTTTCAAGGGCTTCCAATGTAAAAGTGCCTGATTCGATCACCGATGACCGCGGCCGGTTGATCGACATGATAACCGACATGCACAAGTATCTGTTTGGCAAAAGAGTAGCCTTATTCGGCGATCCTGATACATTAACCCCCCTCGTCGAATTCTTGATTACCCTCGACATGAAACCGGTATATATCGTAAGCGGAACACCTGGCAAACGTTTCGAAACAGCAATGGACAATATCCTGAAACCTGTTGTCCCTGAAGCAAAATATCTGAATGGCCAGCGTGCCGATATGTTTCTCCTCCACCAATGGATCAAACAGGAACCTGTCGATCTGCTTATTGGAAACACCTACGGTAAATACATTGCCCGTGATGAGGACATCCCTTTTGTACGATTAGGCTTCCCGATCCTTGACCGTGTGGGTCACAGTTACTTTCCCACATTAGGCTACAAAGGAGGAATGCACTTGGTCACCAATATATTGGGAGCAATCATGGATAAAATGGACAGGGAAGCTGCCGAAGAAAAATTCGAGCTGACTATGTAATCCCTTATTTATAACCCTGTGGTACCCTGTGAATAACTCTGTGTAACACTGTGTAACTTTTGTAAAGAATTAAAATTACACGCTGATCCTTTTTGTAATACTATAATTTATAACCCTGTGGTACCCTGTGAATAACTCTGTGTAACACTGTGTAACTTTTTAATCCTCAACCGATGTCATCAATACTCCTCGAACGCGAAAAACAAATTCACCGTACAGGTAAGGCTGGAAATGCTATAGAATGCTCAAAGCCCAGCCTTGCCGGTTCCGTAAGCCAGCGTGCATGTGTATTCTGCGGATCCCGGGTTGTCCTTTACCCCATTTCTGATGCGCTCCATTTGATACATGGTCCCATAGGTTGTGCCGCTTACACCTGGGACATTCGCGGTTCCCTCTCATCGGGCCCGGAACTGCACAGGTTAAGTTTTTCAACCGACTTACATGAGCGGGAAGTCATTTTCGGAGGTGAGAAAAAGCTTTATTCGGCCCTTTGCGACCTGATAGAAAAGTACAAACCGGAGGCCGCCTTTGTCTATTCCACCTGTATTGTCGGGGTAATCGGCGATGACGTAGAAGCGGTTTGCAAAAAAGTAAGCGCAGAAAAAAAGATGCCTGTAATTCCGGTCCAGGCTCCCGGGTTCAATGGCTCCAAAAAGGATGGTTATAAAATAGCGTGTGAATCGTTAGCCAAATTAGTCGGTACCTCTAGTCGTGAGATCCCTGAGATAAGCATCAATATACTTGGAGATTTCAACATAGCCGGTGAATTATGGATACTGCTCGACTATTACCGGAAGATGGGTATCTATGTCAATGCCACAATTACCGGCGATGGAAGGGTCAATGACATCCGCAATGCGCACAAAGCATCTCTCAATGTGGTTCAATGCTCCGGATCGATGATGCATCTTGCCAAAATCATGAACGAAAAATACGGGGTGCCTTTCATGAAGGTCTCCTACTTCGGAATTGAAGACATGAGCGATGCCCTTTATGAGGTAGCCAATTTCTTTAAAAGCGAAAAGTTGATGAACAAAGCCCGGGAAATTGTACGCAACGAATTTGCTCGTTTGATGCCTGTCCTGAAAACTTACAAGGCAAAATTGGAAGGTAAAAAGGCAGTCATATACGTTGGAGGTTCATTCAAAGCCATCTCTCTGATCAAAGCGCTCAGGTTAATTGGTGTCCGCACCGTTGTTGTGGGTTCACAGACTGGGACAGCTGATGAGTATGAAATGATCAGGGAACTCTGCGACGATGACACGATCATTGTTGATGACTCCAATCCTGTCGAGTTATCACAGTTTGTCAAAGAAACCGGGGCCGATATCTTCATCGGGGGAGTAAAAGAACGCCCCATTGCCTACAAGCTTGGCCTCGGATTCTGCGACCATAACCATGAACGCAAAGAAGCCCTGGCCGGATACGAAGGGATGATCAATTTTGCCAAAGAGATCTACGCAACAGCGATGAGTCCTGTCTGGCAATTCACGAAACAGGAATAATCATTAAGCCATTAAATTAAAAAAATTTCAAAAGTGATCAAAGAGTAATTTTTAATTTAATCTGCTGTGCCTCACTGGCTATTTAAGCACCGTGTTACACTGTGTGAACACTGCGAAACACTGTGTAACTATATTATAAACAACTATTAGGTGCTGGCTTATCAGTTTTAAGTCGTTAAGTCATAAGTTCTTTGAAAAAATGAATAAGTCATAAGGTCGTTAGGTCATTAAATAGAACGTAGGGGCTAGGAACAATAAAGCCCTTTCGGTAATTTCATACTCCGAAAGGGCTTTGAAAGGGCAATAATGTTATGCGACTGTAATAGCCCCGGCATACATGCTATTTGATACATCGATTTCATCATTATCGGTAAACGCGATGTAGCATTGAACCAGATCCCCTGAAAATGACTTAGGAACAGTAATAGTCTCTGTTTTACTGTCGCGTGTGGCGAGATAATTAATAGCAACAGCCTGACTTTTCACCGGATCATATATAAGCAGGAGAGTCTTGTCATTTGCGGAAGCATTAATTTCGTCTGAATTATCCTCCCAGGTGAAAAGAATAGTCCCGGCAACAGTAGATGCAGCCGTCTGGTTAAGTGCAGGGGCAATCTCGCCGCGGGAAACAAGCGCATTAGGGTAGTCAATTGTAAGGTTAGGATAGGTCCCCACGATGGCGTGTTTAATATTGTACGAGAAAGCGGCGTTAGCCGGGGTCATCTGAACAGCCCAGTTTTTAAAACCGATTTTAAGGAATTGACGGATGGGCTTGATAAATTCCGAAGTTACAGTAAACTTCTGCCGTGCACTGAGCTGTTTGTCAGTCCTGGGATTTGCCACTGAACTCGGATTTACCCTCAGATAATTGACGCCTTTCCATTTAGCGCCGACAATCTGCCCGATTTTTCCACTTAATACCCCAATAGGGGATTCTTTTACGATTGCCATAACATTAAGGTTTAGGATGAATACTAAATAAGTTCTTTTTCAATAGAAAAAAAACCTTCGAATACATCATAAAGATATGTTGAAAAAATCAGAAAACAAGTCAGTTAAAACTTCAACAATTAAAGATATAAACAATATGTTGTTTATATCTCTTACGGAAAATAAATTATGAATAATATATTACGAATCAATATTGCTTAGTCAAGGAAATCCGCAACGTAAACCACGAAGTGGTTTAATTTAAATAACCCCGGATGAAATCCGGGGAAAATGAAGAGACAGATCCTGAGCCCTGAAAGGGTTCAACAACTGATTTATCTTTACTATACGACATCAAATCACAAATTAAAAATTAAAAATCGCCTTATGCAAACAAAACAAGAGACTTTGGTAACCGGAATTAAAAAATAAGAAATATAGATTAGGAACTATGAAATAGGAATTATGAATCAAACATTCTTCATTCCTCATGCTCGATTTTTCATTCTAAAATCCTTAATTTATCATACCACCTCCGACCACTCTCCGACCACTCTCCGACCACTCTCCGACCACTGTGCGCCCACTCACCAAAAACAGCGCCTTTACCGGGAGTATTAGTTAGGAGGTATGAGTTGTGAGTCATGAATGAGGAGCCAATACTTAATTCCTAATTCGTAATTGACCAATGAGCCAATTCGTAATTCGTAATTCGTAATTCGTAATTGACCAAAACGCCAATTCGTAATTCGTAATTCCTAATTCGTAATTAATACAAATGCAAACAAAAGATGCCCCTGTCCTGACCAGTACGTCAACCCGCAATGCCTGCAAGCTCTGCGCGCCCCTTGGGGCAAGCGTGGTTTTTAAGGGAATTGAACACTGTATACCCGTAATTCATGGCGCACAGGGATGTGCCACATACATCCGCCGCTACATGATCAGCCATTACAAAGAGCCGGTCGACATTGCTTCGACCAATTTCTCCGAGGTGACAACTATCTTTGGGGGAGCGAAAAACCTTGATACTGCCATTGATAATATCATAAAACAATACAACCCCGGGGTAATCGGCATTGCATCCGCCTGCCTGAGCGAAACAATCGGCGAAGACATTCCGAAGATGCTTTCCGAATACCGCAAAGCCAATGAAGGTAAATCGCTTCCGGTTTTAATTCATACATCAACTCCCAGTTACAACGGGTCTCACATCGATGGTTTCCATGAAACAGTGCTTTCCACAGTAGCTGCCCTTGCAGAGCAAAAAGCCCCTGACAGTCAGCACATCAATATCTTTCCTGGATTCATATCCCCTGAAGACATTCGTCACCTGAAAGAGATCCTTATCGCATTTGGCCTCGACTATGTCCTCTTCCCCGACTATTCCGACACTCTTGACAATCCAAACTGGAGTGAATATCAGATCATTCCCGAAGGGGGCACATCCGTAGAAAACCTCCGCCGGACAGGTTCTGCCAAAGCCTCCATAGAATTCGGCTATGTGCTAAACGCCGGAAAAACAAAAAACAACGGTAGCAGTACAGACAAGGCAATGCCTTGTCTCCCCAATAACCACCACCACTCCACCACTGCCGGTAGCTGGCTTGAACAGAATTTCAATATCCCCCTCATACGCCTAGGCCTTCCTATCGGGATCAAAGAAACCGACCGCTTTTTCAAGGCGCTGGAAGAACTAACAGGCAGAGCAACACCCGAAGGTCAGGATCGTCTCCGGGGTAGGCTTATAGATGCTTACGTTGACGGACACAAATACCTTTTCGGTAAACGCGCCATTGTATACGGCGAGGAAGATCTGGTGATTGGTTTGGTATCCTTCCTTGAAGAAATTGGAATTGACACTGTTCTCGTTGCAAGCGGAGGCGAAAGCGGCCTGCTGAAAAAGGAGATTGCACACATAGCAGGTAACCGTTCCGGTAACATTATCGCCATCAACGGGATGGATTTTGAAACCATCAACGAGATGGCTGAAGACCTGCGCCCCGATCTTATGATTGGCAGCAGCAAGGGTTACTACATCGCCCGGCGACTGGGGATCCCGTTAGTCCGCGTCGGTTTCCCGGTTCACGACCGCATGGGTGGACAACGTCTGCTTCACCTTTGTTACGAAGGCACCCTCCGCCTTTTCGACCAGATCACCAATGCCCTCATAGAATACAAACAGGAACATTCGCCGATAGGCTACAAATACATATAACACTAAAACAGCACGATATGCAAACTACAATAGAAAGCCCCAAACATCCCTGCTTTGATCTTGAAGCCAGTCATTCCCATGCAAGAATCCACCTGCCTGTCGCCCCGAAGTGCAACATCCAGTGCAACTATTGCAACCGCAAGTACGATTGTGTGAATGAAAGCCGCCCCGGTGTAACGTCGTCGGTGTTAAGCCCCATGCAGGCGGTTTCCTACCTCTTAGCCCTAACCGGCCGGATCGAAAATATCTCTGTCATTGGCATTGCAGGACCCGGCGACCCCTTTGCCAATCCCATGGAAACATTGCAAACAATCCGCTTAATAAAAGAAAAGTTCCCCGATAAGCTATTCTGCCTTTCAACAAACGGATTAAACCTGAAGCCCTACATCAATGAAATCAGCGATTTGGGTGTCAGCCATGTTACCATAACAATCAATGCAGTTGACCCCGTGATACTGTCAAAGATCTACTCGTGGGTCCGCAGTGAACAAAAGGTCTATCGTGGTATAGAAGCCGCAAAGATATTGCTTGACAAACAATTGGAATGCATCCCGTTATTAAAGGAAAAAGGGATCAGGGTTAAAATAAACACGATCATCCTACCGGGAATCAATGACCATCACATCGATGAAGTTGCCAAAGTAGTAGCAGGCTTAGGGGCCGACGTCATGAACTGTATACCCGTCATCCCCAATAAGGATACCATTTTTGAGGATATGGAAGAACCCTCGAAACAGATGATCTTCAAAGTCAGAACCCTTGCAAAAGAACACATCACGATGATGAACCATTGTTCCCGCTGCCGGGCTGACGCTGCCGGACTGTTGGGAAAAGACAATCAGGAAGTATATGGGCTATTGCAGGAATATGCCTCCAAACCAATCAACCCTGATGAAGACAGGCCTTATATTGCGGTAGCAACCCGTGAAGGCTTACTGGTGAACATGCATTTAGGCGAAGCACAATCGCTTTATCTCTTTCGGCAGACACCCAAAGGGTTTCATTTTATCGAAGAGCGCAGAACTCCTGGTGCGGGCGGCGGCGATTTCAGGTGGATGGATCTTGCCTCAAGGCTCAAAGACTGTCGTGCCATCTTAGTCGGTGGTGCAGGGCCAACACCATTGAACATCCTTCAAAACTCGGGGATCAGGGTTATTCAGATGACAGGCCTGATCGATGAGGGACTTGAGGCGGTATTTAACGGTAAACTGATCAAAACAATCAAAAAAGCCGATCAGTTTATGTGCGGCGACTCCTGCAAAGGCAATGCACAAGGATGTGCCTGAGTTCAAAGAATAAAGACATAAGTTCAAATAAATGTTCAAATTTAAATTAGATCAAAATGAAAAAACCAGCTATCCACATTCTGGTATGCAATTCATACCGTATTGCAGGTGATGCACAAGGTGCATGTAACCGAAAAGGGGCTCAGTCGATGATTCAGTATTTCACTGAAAATGCTGCCGACCGCGGATTGGACGCGGTTGTTTCTTCAACCGGATGCCTAAATGTTTGTGCACAAGGGCCTGTAGTCGTTGTACATCCGCAAAACCTTTGGTATGGTGGAATTACCACCGAAGAACAGATGGACGAGATCCTTGATGCCATCGAATCAGGCGGAGTAGTGTCACAATATCTGATAGCAGAATAGCTATTATTGTTTAGCCATGAAAATGAAGAATACATATCTGATCGATACGACTCTCCGCGATGGGGAACAGGCCCCCGGCGTCTCCTTCTTAAGAAAAGAGAAGCTGCTGATTGCTGAGATGCTCGATAAAGCCGGAGTCCCTGAACTTGAGATCGGAACCCCTGCCATGGGTGATGATGAAATTGCCGATATGCGTGCCATCGTCAATGCCGGGTTTAGTTTTAAAACCCTTGCATGGTGTCGTGCGACACGAAAAGACATCGACGCTGCGATCAGGACAGGTGTTGACAGAATCAATATCTCTTTCCCGACTTCCGATATCCATCAACTGGCGATGATGAAAGACCGCAAATGGGTATTAAGGACTCTTCGGGAGATGGTAGAGTATGCCTTGGGATATTTTGAATTTGTAGCGATAGGGGCACAGGATGCATCCCGGGCTGACGAGCCTTTCCTGATTGATTTTGTACGGCAGGCCTCAGATTTCGGGGCCCAAAGGGTAAGGATCGCAGATACTGTGGGATTGTTAAATCCATTCTCTACTTCAAAATTGATTCGGAAGATATCTAAAGCGGTTCCCGGAATCAACATCGAGTTTCACGGGCACAACGATCTGGGGATGGCAAATGCAAATACGGTTTCGGCTTTAATGTCCGGGGCAAAATCTGCCAGCGTTACAGTGAATGGACTTGGTGAACGTGCCGGGAATGCAGCCCTTGAAGAAGTGATAATGGCTTTGGAATTAAGCTTCCATTGCAAACACGAATATAACACTACCTGTT
>Ga0255361_1000141_pt1 | contig 16484 bp, 20 predicted proteins | sample GFST75r1metaG_FD_186005 | JGI IMG/M metagenome (GOLD analysis project Ga0255361, IMG submission 186005) | Peat soil microbial communities from Stordalen Mire, Sweden - G.F.S.T75.r1 | ecosystem: Environmental > Terrestrial > Soil > Wetlands > Peat | place: Sweden: Norrbotten County, Stordalen... | reverse complement strand
GGAGGGTACTCTCTAAGCCTCTCTGTGAAGGGCTCGTTGTTCGAAATTGCTTCTGCAATCACACTGTTCATGGTATTCACCAAATAAATTAACGGCGTTAACAATATAAATATGTTTCTCGATCCGGGGCTTTGTAAAATAAGTAAGAAAAAGAGCCGACTTATTTAACACGGCTCTGACTTTTTTAACACAAAATGCGCCGTGAAAGAAAGTTGTTATTTTAAGTTGGCAGGAGTTCAAATCACATTTATGATTAAGGGGGCGTTGAAGTGGTTCAAACGTTGGTTTGGTTTGGCGTAGGTGTCGCCTATGTGCTGCTCGCTATAGCTGAGTGGTATTTTGCATCGCACATCGAAACCATCAACTTACAGCCAATAAAGAAATACGCGGCTGGTACGCAAGAAGAGTTTGATAAGTTCCTTAAGGAGGTGCGCGGCAGCAGTAATCCGGCTCACGACGCATATATACATCAAGTGATAATCGATTGGAGTCAGTGGTTGAACTTCAACAACGCAGTCACCGGCATCGAAACTGTCGCGGAAAAATTCAATACGGCGGCAGAGGCGAACAGAAAAATTCTCTATTTGGCGGCGGTATCGTTTGTCGTTGCTGCTGGTATCTCGTTTGCTCAAGGTCTAGCGCTCTTATAGACAGTGACTGCTTAGTAGATTAAGTCCCTAATCAGCTCTTTTTTGTGAGACTTCTTCAAATTTATCGTGAGGCTGGCCTTGACAAATCCATCACGTTTATCCAAGCTTTGACTGGTTTTTGTGAGACTTCTTCAAATCTATCGTTGAATCGCTGTATTTCAACTCTGAGAGCTTGTAACTCCGTTATCAACTTGTCAAATTGTTCTGAGTCCATATTATCAAAACTAGACTTATCGGAGATATAAGCAATGTCCTTTAGAAATGACAGCAGTAAAAAAGTCAACTCCATTGCACATGTGCAACGGCTCATGTTCTCCACGGAGAACAAAAGTTAACCGCGGTTAACCATTGGTTAACATCTGTTTCCCGTAGGAAACACTTGCTACAACCCCCACATAGTCTTTATCAGCATCCAATAAAAACTCAAAAGAGCACCGACCCTCTAGGAAGGAGATTACGGGGGAAATAGTAGCCCCCTTTAAACTAGAGAGTCACTGCCCCGCGAACGATATAGCGCGATTATGCTTAATCGTTTCTGACACAATTCGTTTTACAGAAACGGCACTGCTGAATCTGCGGTTGGTGAATCGGTTGGTGAAAAGAATCTTAGCGTCGACGTTCCGGCTCGCAATATACTACAAGGTATCTGAATCGCAGTAGCGGATTTCTAACTGCCAATACTTCAAATGGTAGCGTCTTGTCACTCTCGTCGACTTTTAGCGTGACTCTATCGTCTCGCTGTATGTTTACATTGCCATTGCAATACAAAGCCGACTGTATAGCCTCTATCTGCTGTGGGCCAGCGCTCTTGAATTGCGCTTGTTGGCAGCTATCATCTAACGCCCCTCTTTGATTTGAATCCACTCTGTGCCAGCTCGTAGTGTAGCCGCCTGCACTAGTAGTGGTATATTTTGGCCGGTCAACGTCGAACGTTAGATTAAACATATCTTCGATATTTCGTGTTGGCATCAAACAATTTCTCACTTCTTGGAGAAGCGCGTTGAGTTCACTATCTTCCATTCAAACCACATCCTAAACTATGGTTGACTTATAACGACAAAGAGCCGTTAAACTTTCTTATCGGCTAGGGGCCTAATAGGTTAGCAATTTGCTACAAATCTAAGATTAACTATATGCTATTTTGCAACACTTGCTAGAGCAGTGTCAACCAGTTGACATTAACCTAGGTTAAGGTGTTAGGCTGCCGACTTCTTGAATTAATCAATCATTTTATAACATATTAGGAGAAATCTATTTATAAGATAAATGTCTGAATCGGGAGAAGTTTTTCTCAACGCGCCACTAAAAGGTGTGGCATACGAAGTTAGGTTTCCTAGCTTGTTTTCTATTTCTCAGGCTATTGGGAAATTTCAATTAGAGATAATGGATGATTTTCCAAAAGCTTCTCAACTTTTTGCAACGCCATTCGCTGTTATAGAAGAAGGGGTTCCAAAACTTCCTGCTGGAAGTTCCGATAAAATAATCACAAGTTGGCAATTTGCAAGCGAGACAGGAAACACCAAAGTTACCGTCAAACTAGACAGTCTTTCAATTACTTCTGAAGAATATCACTCATACGACAATCCGGCAAAAAAGAAATTTAAAGAAGTCATAAACAAAACAGTAACTAAATTTGTGGAACAAGTTCCAATTACCAAATTTACGAGGATAGGTCTAAGATACACAGACCATTGTCCGTTAGCTGAGAAAACAAATCGATATTTCAAAAAGTATTACGAGCCTACATTTAATATTGACAAATACCGAATAGACGATTGGGAAGAAGGTTTTTTAGTAATTCGTACGAAGAAAGAAAAGCATAACATCCTTTTTCAGTCCAGAATAGAGAAGATTGATGGCGAGTATAAATACGTAATGGACTTCGACGCTTATGCTGAAAATGTTAATTTTGATGACTTTCTGGCCGTAACAGATGAGTTAAGAGACTTGGACAGAAGTGAATTCTTGTCAAATACCACGGAAGATTTTAAAGAATATATGAGAGGACATTAAATGCAAAACGAGCTATTGATTAATAAGCAGGAAATAGACGCGACTGCGGCAACAACTATTAACAGAGAATCTACCGAGCAAAAAATTATAGATTACTTCTCCTTTGGAAGATACAAAGTCGGCTTAATCGAAGATGAAAACCGAAGGGTGCTTGGGATTTATAGCATTGAGGTTGTTAAGGATTTTTACGACATAGATCAACTGGCGGGACATTACTGGGACCCCGAAGACTATTATGATTAAGAGCCAAATCGTGCAGATATGTTTTATGCAGACAATCCTTCCCCAGAAATTCTTCAGGGAGACGTCTTCGCAGGATTAGTAAATACTGGTATCATCCCTTCCAACTTCTTGACCGCCAGCACGCTGAGGAAAGAGCACAGTCCGTGCTTCTCTGTGGACTTGGGTTTTGGCTATTCAACTATAGTTACCCCTTCTTGCGAGATACCGAAACCAGAAAGAGAGTATCTAGCATTTTGTCCACTCTTACCCATTCACAAACGTATAACACAAATTGAATTCTTCCAGCAAGACCCGACAAGATTCAATAATCCGGTAGATGCAGAAGACTCGATGCCAAAACCGAAGTGGGAAAGTAAGTCTGAAGATGAAAAGGACGCGTTAAGGCAAAAGCCAAAAACTTATGCTATTTTTAATTATTTTGTTTTTGAAAAATTCGAGGATTATTTTTCAGATTATTTGATGATAGACTTCAATTTTGTTTTTAATGTAAGCAAGAAAAAGTTTCAAGATAAATTATATAATCTGCTTTTAGGGTCTAGAGTTCTACAGCTATCCTTTGAATCCCAAAAAGCCTTAAAGTCCAAACTGGTAAATTATTATTTTAGAGAGGAAGAAATCTAGGCAAATCGAGTAAACTATAACAAGAAACCTATAAGTGTGGCCGCTTAAATTAAAAAGTGGCGTCAATCCCCAGCTCAAACATCTGCTGTATAGCCACGCAGATATTCGTGCCATTTAGTCTATTTTGATGCCGGTCTTGACAAATCCATCTCGTTGATCCACCCTTGGGGGTGTTCACGAACTTTTGACGAAACAAGTTCAAATCTATCGTTGAACCGCTGTATTTCAGCTCTGAGGGCTTGTAGCTCTATTATCAACCTATCAAATTGTTCTGCGTCCATATTTTCAAAACTAAGCTGATTGGAAATATAGGTTACGTCAAAAATGCGGTTGCTGAATCGGCGGTTGGTGAATCGGTGAATTATTCAACTTAGGTATTGGTGAGATTAAAGCGAAGTTTTTAAAAGAGCGCAAGCCACACATGCCCTGTTATGGCAGTAGATTTTGAAGATATTCAAATCAAAGAGAGAGATAACGACCACATAGAACCGGCCGGAGATGGAAGCAAATGGATAATTGTAACCTACATCTTCGATACAACACCAACTAGAGAGTGGGCGGATTGGTTTAAGAAGTTCCATCACCAAAGGCAACAACTGATACTGCACTCAATGAGTTATCTAGATAGTAAACCACCGCAACAATTCGTATCGATTGAAGGTAGATATTATCGGGAAAAGTGCAGAAACACCCCAAGCGAGATTGAAGGTTCTTATCGCAAAAATCTCGATGATGTTCTTAAACAAACAAATCACAAATATCGGGAGATATTACAACAGCGCGAACAAGCACGCGAGCTAGAACTGGCAAAACAAAAGCAGGTCGATGAAGACATTCAAAAGACCCGTGATGAATTAAAGAAGTTATGAAGATGATTTCTTTTAATCCTGCACCTTCGTCGCATTCTGTATGACACTCTTCCACCTATTCTCACCCAACTTCAAATCAATCCCCGCCGAATATAGAAATTAAAATATAATAAATGTCATATAAAGGAGCTTGCCCCTAGCATGGGAAGGTAAAGAACAACCTTTTGGGACTAGGGGGTTGGCTCCCGCCAAGCAATTTAGCGCTATTACTCTTAATCGTTTCTGACATAGTTCGTTTTACAGAAACGGCACTGCTGAATCTGCGGTTGGTGAAACGGTTGGTAACCTTCAACAAAATACGCCACATTACTTTCGTTCTGCTCCAATCTGCTTTATCGCGATGTTAATGACATATTGCTACTAGAAAAGGAGGTGACAAATTGAATTGGACTTATAATGCTGACTTTGAAAACTCTAGACGTGACAGGATACGTCGGGATATTGGAGCTACCGGCGAGAATATACGGTTGCTAACGGATGAAGAGCTAGACTTTTGCATGAAAGAGCAAAAATACGACGAGTTTGCGGCAGCTATGGCCTGTGAAGCCATTGCTGCAAAGTATGCGAAGTACGTTGAAAAGTCCGATTTATTCAGACATTATATGCAGTTGGCTAAAGACTTACAGAACCAAGGAATACAACGTCACGCACAACCGTATTTTGGTGGAACTGGACAAGAGCCGCGATTCAAACGCGGGATGTTCGATAATAAGTGATTGCAATGGATTGCTAAATCTGCGGTTGCTGAATCGGTGAAAAGTGGCTGAGGTGAATCGGTTGGTAACAAAGATTCGTTAAGTTAAGGAGTAAAGCAAAAAATAATAAGCGTATACGACTCGTTAACTCCTAGCTCCTTCTGGAAGCTTTGCATATTCTTTCACGTATTTCTCAACCAATTTTCCTATCTTATCGGGTGTCATTTGCTGATGGAGTTCTTCAAAAAGTCTTTCAAGCTCTTCCACACGGTTTTCTAATACCTTAAATTCATCTTCATTGACCAATTCCTCACCCCCCCAAATTTCTGGTTAGGTTCTTACCGTCACAACCACAAACGTGTAACACACTCATACATAGGGGTAAGTATGCTTCGCCAATTCAGTAACTCTCTGGTTTACCTCAAAAACTCTCTGGTTTACCGCGCTTATCATCTGTTCTAGCCGGTCGATGTTGGAAACGATGTTCTTGAAGCCGTCAGCGATGTCGCTGTCGATGCTAATACGGTCTCCTATCTTCTTTCTCTCTTTATCTCCAACACGCTCTGCGATTTTTATTATCTCATCATTTTGGGATTTAATCTCTTTCCTAATATTCTCAAGAACTTCTTTAAACAGCTCGCTCTGATTCATAGGTTATCGCCTTCTAGAAGAGTGGTTATTAACAGTGCTCTTACAAAAAGTTCTGGGCTGCCGAACCAAACACCCACCCTTAAGAAGAAAAAAAGTTGGGTTCAATCCCCAGTTCAAACATCTCCTGTATCACGACGCAGATATTGTGACACAATACTTTTAGCAACACTTCATTGACCTGAGCAACCTCAGTCTTGCTTCTCACAGCGTCGCCAAACTTGCTCTTTATCATATGGAACGTCGTCTCCGCGTTGCTCCGCTTGTGGTAGTGCTCTAAGAATTCTTCGTTCTTGAACTCGAAGTAGTGATACATCTTTTTCCACGTTGGAGAGTTCTTCGCTTTTCCCGTCGTTCCTTTCTTAAACGGGATATACGGCACAGCGCCTAATTCATTAATCAGCTCCAAGTTAGCTCTCGAAGAATACGCTTTATCCCCTGAAACCTCTTTGACCGTGAAGTTCTGAGCCGTCTGCATCACCAATTCAGGAAGGAACTTCGTGTCGTGCTCATTGGTCATCGTTAACTGTACAGCGGTAACGATATTGGTCTTAACGCCGCAGACAAGATGAGCTTTTACCCACGCCCTAGTGTCAACTTCCTTGCCGTACTTGTGGTCGAACCACTTAACGAACCTTGAGGTTCCGAATCCTGAGCTGTCTATTGTAAAGTCGCATTCTACAGTCGTCAGCGGAAGGCTTGTCAGCTTTATCAGCTCTTTAATGACAGGCGTTACGTCAGGATTTTCCATGTAGTGAGCAACAGAGACATACGTCGGCACTTTCTCAATGTAACCGCGCTCTTTTGCTATCTCTGCGTCTGCTAGGAACCGTCTCAGCGAAAAGGTGGTAAACACCTTGAGGGCTGATAGAAACACCATATCAGACAATGGCAGCTTCGGTCGCCCAAACGTGTATTCGGGCTGCGGCACACGGCTGCACACGTCTTGAAGCAATTGCATGAATAGCTCTTTCTGGTGTATTTGAGCGTGGTCGTAGGCTTTCCAATCCTGCGTGTAGCTGACCTTTTTCGTAACCGTCTGCGTAACCGTTCCGTAACCGTCAATCTCTTCTGTAACGATTAGCTCAACAGCGAAGATGTGTTTGCACTTGATTTTGCGGTACTGATAGTCAGCGCAGGTGCACGAGTGCTTATGTTCAAACTCCGAGAATTCTACATCGTATGTGGCTCCGTTTGATTGAGAAGGCACTATCCAACCGTTGCCGTTCTTGGTGATTTTGCAGGTCTTAGCTATGTTCAACCCGCGCTCTTTCCGAGCTTCTAACAATTCTTGAGCTATCATAATATTTACCTACAAATTTACCTATATGCTTACCTGTTTATATATCTTTGGGTAACGCAGTGGGGCTATTAATAGGTAAATATATAACCTAGTAGGTATATACCTACTAAAAGGTAAATTATGGGTAAAATTACTAAACTTACCCCTGCAACATCAAAGAAAGAATCCCTTAGAACAACTGTGCCGAGAAGCATCGTACAGCAGTTTGACCTGACAAGCGGGGATTCGTTAGAGTGGAAGCTGGAAGTCAGAGAAGGCGAACTGATAATCGTCGTCAATCCAGTACGCACAAATCGCAAGACCTAACAAACATGACCAGCAAAAAACCAAAAATGGACGGAATTATGCAAGATAAGCTGTACTCAGATGCTGAGAGAGTTCTGTCCGAAGAGCTGAAGATTTTGGGTCTTACAGAACGAATAGCTCAGCTCTTAGTCAATAAAATGGACGAGCCGGAAGGCAAAGTGAGAATTGATTGGGTCAAAAAACTAGTTACAGAATATCATTACCCACCAACCCAAATCAATATTAACGTTCCTGCCGGCGTTGGTCGAGATGCTGGGAAGGGTCACTCTCCTGTATACGCGGACGTTGTTGTATATAGAGACCATAATCTCACAATGCCGTTTGTAGTAGTGGAAACAAAAGCGCCAGACGAGAAGTCAGGAATTGCACAGGCTGAGTCTTATGCTCGAAATTTGGGTGCTGAATACCATCTCTGGACTGATGGGAAACCGCCTAAAGTGTGGAAAACTTCTCGCTACCCAAATCTGTCTGAACCAATTGCCCGAGTGCCGGTATGGATTTCAGACAAGCCACTCCCAGAAAAAGTCCCGAAAACTGAGAAGCTGCGACCGTTTAAAGACGAAGCAGAACTTCGTAGCGTCATTTCCTATTGCCACGACCTGATTCTTGAAAAAATGGGTCACGACCCAGCCGATGCGTTCGACCAAATAACGTATCTTCTTTTCTTGAAGCTCTATGACGAGCGAGAGGTACCCAACTACTATGAATTTGCCGTTCTAGCAACTGAAAATGAAAAAGAAGTCGCCGAACGAATTAAAGGCTTATTAACAAAAGCAATGAAGTCAAGCAAATACAGAGATGTTTTTGCTTCCAAATTTGCTAATGAAAATGAAAAACAGCAAGTCGCTCTAAAGTTAGACGATTTTACCATTTTTAAGATAGTTCAAGTCCTGCAAGGGTACAGCTTAGTGAGCACTACTGAGAACATACAAGGCGCGGATATTAAAGGCACCGTATATGAATCGATGGTCGGCAACACTTTCAGGGGCGAGTTAGCTCAGTTTTTTACACCGAGAGAGGTTGTAGATTTCGTCGTCGATGTAATCGACCCCACCAAAGACGACGTCGTATTTGACCCAGCGTGTGGAAGCGGCGGCTTCCTTATAATGATTATCCGAAAGCTGCGCGAGTGGATGGCTAGAGATTACCCCAACCTCAGCGAAGCTGACCGCGGTAGCGCCATAAAATACAGTGCCGAGCATAATTTGTTCGGCACCGACATTAACGACCGCATGGTCAGAGTGTCTAAGATGAACATGATTATGCACGGTGATGGCCATGCTGGCATATTCTACACAAATGGGCTGCTAACAGACTCCGGCGTCCCCACAGCGTTGACAAACACAATAAGAGATAACTCTGTAGACGTAATTCTTTCAAATCCGCCTTTTGCAGGAACGGAAAAAGATAACGGCATCCTAAAACAGTTTAGACTTGGCGTAAATAAAGATAAGAAGCCTATACAAGTATCGAAAGAAGTTCTTTTTGTCGAAAGAATTATACAGCTTCTTAGGGTTGGGGGAAAGGCCGGATTAGTTTTACCGTCAGGCGTATTTAATAATCCCAACCCCGTTATGGTGGGATTGAGGGCATACATTAAGAGATACACAAAGATTTTGGCTTTAATCGCACTTCCTCATCTGGCTTTTCAAATCACAGGAGCAAATAACGAGGGTAATTTGCTATTTATAGAAAAAGTAAGACACCCACCTCCCTTAGGCAAGGAAGAAGACGAGACTCCACTTCCCGATTATCCTATTTACATAGATTGGGCACGGTATGTCGGGTTTAACACGACAGGAAGAAAAATCGCGGAGAATGAACTTAACGATATACTGCGGCGGATGAAAGACCCTCAACCAGAGAACCAAATTATGCTTTCGGAGATGCAAGACCGCATTGACCCGTGGTACTACCACCCTCAATACGACGAAATAGCGGAAGAAATGGCCACGTCACCGTATGCGTTGACGCCTATAAGCAAACTTGTTTCAAAAAGCGATAGCAAGTTCAATCCTAAGGAATATCCAGAAGAGATTTTTCGGTATATTGAAACTAACGATGTTGACCTAGAACGGAATGAAATTATCAGTTATAAGGAAGAGACACGCACAAAACCGCCGAGCAGGGCGAAGTTCATTCTCAAAGAAGGAGACATATTAATTCCAAACGCGAGAGATTGCATACGAGGTGTAGCAGTCGTCCCGAAAGAATATGAGGGCTATGTTGGCACTAATCGGTTCTTGGTTGTCCGCCCAAATACAGATGAGGTACTGCCTAAATACCTTTTTTACGCACTCAACCAGCCCGAAGTATTGTGCCTCTTAAAGCAACAAGCGACAGGCGAGATAAATCCAGGGATAACATACAGTGCGCTAGATAAGGTTGAGATTCCGCATCCCGACAAAGAGACTCAAGAGAAGATAGTACAACAAATTGAGGAGTACGAACAAAGGCAACAGATATTACACAACGAGTTCATGCGCTGCCAAAAAGCAGTCACGGCTGAGGTTCGTGTTGGGTTCCCCCCTGATGGTATAGACCGCGAGAAGATGAAGAAGCTAGGTTATGATTATGTCGGGGATTGTAAGTGCGCCGCAAAGAGAGGTTAAGTAAAATCTCTCGCTTAAGTCGCAGACCTTGATGGTTGCGATTTACGGATTGACACCTTAACGTTCTTTTTGAAACGCCGAAACGATAGTCGTAAAGTCTCTTTCTGACAAAGGTATTAGGGTTCTCCCTTGTAGGTAGTTCCCCCAATTTTGTGGGTTGACTATGAAGGACAACTGATTAATTAGAGGTTTGAAAGGGATAGGCTCAGTGGGCGCCCTTACTGGATTCAAGTTCAATCGCAATGGAAAAATTTCATTTTGTCGTATGGGTGGAGGAGTGAAAATTCTCTGGTTATCGTAAGTAGTAGAAATCACTTCAAATACACCGCTTACAGCAGGTTCAGCCACTTCGGGGGGCTTGTTTTCCCTCTTGATGTATTCTCTTCTAATATAGAATAAGCACTTGTCGCCTTTCTGTACGTTCAAAAACCATTTTTTATATCTCTCGGAAATTCCCACTACGTGCTTTTCTTTTATTACGTTCCAGTTCTCACGAGTTGTGACGATCAGCCAATAGGTCATAACGCGGAAATATCCAGCTTTCGCAGCTATAAGCTTGTTGCTTTAGACTTTTTTAACAGACACCCCACTTTTTTAACAGACGGCACTTCTTTTACAAAGCCTCGATCCGGTTCTGTTAAACCAAGAGTTGTTGAAAGTGGGTTGTTAAATTTGGGTTGGCGTCTTTTCACCCTCTTACTTATGTGGGAACACAACTTGACATAGGGAAGGAATATGGGAGAGGGCAAGGTCAACTGGTACGTAAGTCTATTCGGGAGCGAAAACGAACTGAAGCAGTTGCAAAACTTTTTGGACAGCCCTAACTGTCGCTTGGTTCAGTTCAAAGAAATAAGCACGCAGTGCTATTTAACCTCCTGCCGTTTTTCAAACCTTACAGACGCAAAGAAAGTGTGTGAATCAGCTAAAACATTGGCCACTATGATTAAGGCGTTCGCAAAGCTAGAGCTTGGGGGAGATTTTCAATCTATCAATATTGGTCAGGGCGAGATTATAGTTGACAGCAAGAATGCCACTTCGATTGTCAGGGAGCGCGTAGATGGTAGAGATGCTTGGGTATTCATGACAGTGGTGCCGACAGGTACTGCTTCTGCCAACCCGGTCATAGTTACTATAAACGGTGTAGTCCAAACAAGTGGTGCGGATGAAAAGCGCCTACACGACTATTACTTGAATCTGTGCAACGAAGAGATAAATCGCGATGTAATTGATGCGCTTTTTTATTTCGCGCAACCCACGCAATGGTACACATTATACAAAGCGTACGAAACCATCAAACTGGCAGTTGACGGTCATCTGCATAAAGAAGAAGATTCCAAGAAGAAGCCCAGCAAAATAATAAAACTCGAATGGGTAAATTCTTCTACGGAGCTAGACAATTTCACATATACAGCGAATCACTATGATGCCGACGGCCGACATTCGCGCCTTTGGCGTGAGCAATGGGAAACCACTTATTCTGGTTCTCTTGTCACTCTAGCTGAAGGAGAAGACCTTGTTAGGCGTCTCTTGACCAAATGGCTTGGATGAGGCTGACCGCTTCTGCATTTGCGCGTGGTCGTAAGCTTGCCAGTTCTGCGAGTAACTTACCCTCTTCGTGACTGTCTGTGTAACCGTCCCTTGACCGTCAATCTCTTCTGTGACGATTAACTCAACGCGAAGATGTGCTTGCGCTTTATCTTTCGGTACTGATAGTCGGGGCAAGGGCAAGATGAAGACTCGCGAGTTATGGCTTAATAAGATACGTTAGGGTCTATTGGGTCATAGAGGATGCCGTGATCTCCTGCGTATGGTGTCTTGTGGAGGACCGTATTCGAAAGAATGTCTCCAGGTATCTGGCGCTTTGGATCAGGGAAAGCGTCGCAGTTGTACAACCGTTCAGTCGGGTAGGCATCACATTTGTCACCTCCCGTATGGAAATGTTTGCAATTGAAACACTGCGGAAGCATTTGTGCTATTTTCTCACCTCCGTGCTGCGTGCGTACCGTCTCTTTCACGCATATAGGTTTTGATGATGGCAGTTGACCGCCAGCACCGCAGACGAAACCCCGCCGCTTCCATAAAGCCGGAACGCAAGAAAAGCTGAGAAAGAGTTATTGTTTCAGAATGTTATTCTTTTAGCGATGCTCTCGTCAAAAACCAGATGGCGTAAGCTATTCAGAATGTCGAGGGGTTTTTTGGATCGAGAGCGACGCGCTCAAGGAGGAGCGTGTTGAATTCAACTACGTAAATGGAAGTGGAGAAAATGCTATTCGTTTTATGGTACGAATTCGATCCCGATCATACTGAACGGGTTCGCGAGTTGTGGAAGCACTTTAAGTTTCCAGAAAACGTCAAGGTGATAGGCCGTTACGTTCTCATAGGAAGGCATACGTCCGTGGCAATCTTCGATGCACCAGATGAAGCATCACTGCTCAAGATTACCGGCCCGTTCAGCAGCTTTGGCGTGGCCCACATCGCGCCGGCAATGCCGCTCGAAGAGGCGAACCAGGTAACGTGGTGAGGAAAGAAGAGCAGACGAGCACAAACCGATTCCCCGATCCCGTTTGAAGAACGGAGCCGCCGGAAGCGTCTCGCATAAGTCAGCTGATAGAAAAGCTACACCCTGCCACCAACTCCAAAAGACGGGAAGGCGTCTTTGCCCACCCTGTGGGGGTTATAGAAACAATCGTCAGGTACTTATCGTTCTACGTCAGATCTCTCAATACAAAAGCACGGCCCCCGAAACAAATAAACGCATTGTTCGAGAGACCGTTGTTGCCCTCTTCTCACGTGTATGGCAACGCACTTACATTGCATGTCGTTCTACTGGCGCGCAAAAAAAAGAAAAGCGGGTGGTCGCCCCGCCTGCGATGCCGCGCACTAAACAGCGCCGGGACCGCGCTCGCCTGTCCTGATGCGAATCACGTCGTCTACCGGGGAGATGAATATTTTGCCATCTCCTATGTTGCCTGTTTTTGCAATTTCCAAGATCGTCTGGACAATACGCTCCGCGTCTTCTGTCTTGACGACCATGTCAATCTGCGTCTTAGGCAAGAGATCGAGGCAGTACTCGCTGCCTCGGTAGACCTCCTTAACGCCCTTCTGCCTGCCCTGGCCTTTGACGTCCGTAACCGTCATTCCAGGGCCGAGCTCTCGCATCGCGTGCTTTACGGCATCGAGTTTTTCCCGTCTTATAATCGCCGTGATTCTTTTCATACGCTCACCTCCAACCTGTTTCTTAAGCTTCTCACCCGCGAAGACGTGGTGCGGGCATACACTTTTGGCCCGGGATACGGCGAGCTGCTTCTTTTTCGAAGTTGCCCGCGCAGCTCAGAGCCCGTAGCCGCCATCGTATCCTCCTGCTCCCATTTCCGGGACGTCGAGGCCGTCTACTTCGGTCTGTGATCCCACCCTCATTCCGACAACTTTTTCTATGAACGTGAAGATCGCAAGTGAGATCGCCGCTGTATAAACGAAGCATGTCGCCACTCCGATGCATTGTGCAGCGAGCTGACTGGGATTTCCGTAGAGAAGGCCGGTTACCGCGCCGGAAACGCCGTTCCAGCCCGCGCCGTACGTGCCATCTGCGAGGAGTCCTAGACTGAGACATCCCCACGCGCCGCACACGCCGTGCACGGCCACCGCTCCGACCGGGTCATCAACTTTTAGCCTTTTGTCAATGAAAAGCGCGGCTTCAACTACGAGAACCCCAGCGACCAATCCGATGAGGACAGCGCTTTGCGAGTTAACGAACGCACAAGGGCCGGTTATTGCAACGAGTCCAGCAAGACACCCGTTGCACATGAAGCTGACATCAGGTTTGTTGCTGCGGACGCGCCACATCCAGAGCGTCGCCGCCACCATGCCCGCACACGATGCAAGCATCGTATTAACGGCGATGACACTGATACGGAGGTCGGTTCCTGCGAGCGTGGAGCCCGGATTAAACCCGAACCATCCGAATGCGAGGATGAGCGTTCCGAGCACGGCCATAGGGATGCTGTGCGGTGGAATGGCGCGGACCTTCCCTTCGACGTACTTGCCGATACGAGGGCCGAGCATCCAAGCGCCGACAAAGCCGATCGTACCACCTACCATGTGCACGACCGTCGAACCCGCAAAGTCGACGTACCCGTTGCCTAAGCCAAAGTTCGTGCCGAGCTGCGAAAGCCATCCACCGCCCCAAACCCAGTTGCCGAAGAGCGGGTAAATGATCGTCCCTATGAAAAGACCGTAGATACAGAATGCCAAGAATTTCCATCGTTCGGCCATGGCTCCCGTCGGAATCGTTGCGGCGGTATCCATAAAGACGACTTCGAAGAGGAATAGCACAAACACGCCAACGTCATAGGCACCGGTCAGCGCAAAACCGTGAGCACCGAGCAGTCCGAACGGATGTCCCAGTAAATTGACCGTCACCTCGCTGCCAAGTCCGGTAAATCCGCCCAAGGTACCAAGCGACTTCAATCCGCCGAACATGATGGCGAATCCGCAGAAATACCACCCGAGCACGCCAAGCCCGTAGATCAATATGTTCATGCCCATCGTGTGAGCCACGTTCTTTGAGCGCGTGAAGCCGGTTTCAACCAGTGCAAACCCCGCCTGCATAAAGAAGACGAGGAAGCCGGCCATGAGCGTCCATACGAAGTTAATGGCCACTATATTGTGGCCGACAGCATTGGCGAGCTCAGTTAACGTCGGTTGGCCAGTTACGTTTGCTGGGACGTTAGCCGAGCCGATGCTGCTGCCCGTTGGGTCGGGTTGACTTCTGTCAGGCAGCGCCTGCGTAGCGGCAATTGGCGTTGAGGCGTTCAGCGCTGAGTTTGTGGGCTGTTGGGCCATTCCTGTGATGTACCCCGATTTTGCCATCATCAAACTCACGAATACGAGTATCAAAAGGCAATTTATTACCAATTTTTTACTTGGTTTCCATGTCATTTTGAAACCTCACGTTCTGCGGAATGTGGGCCGGTTTTCGGCCTGTTTCACGTAGATGAGTGGGGGCGCACATGGAGGATGGAGGCGCCCCCCTACGCAGTTCCGCAACTGCGTTTGTTAGTAGGAAGCTATATCTATAGGAAGTAGGTTTCCTGCTTCCTACCAACAAAATGCGTAAAGCAATTATCATATTTAAATTTTACGAAGCAAACAAAACAAAATCAAACAACATTGCCAGTTGGTCAGCCGCGTAACGAAACTACCGTCCCACCTTCAAGCTGATCAGCATATCTTCGTGACAGCCGGAGAAACGGTAGGTTAGCGATTACTACTTATTGTTCCATTTCCAAGTGTTCGGCACTAAGCCAAGATATAGGAGACCACTCGTTGAAATCCAATGAAATCGATATGCGCGGGAAGATCGCTATCGCCCTGGATCTCGTGGAGGGATGCAAGGAGTTCGCAGCCTTGATTCCCGAGGTCAGGACTAACCTCGTTTACGCTCGGCTCAGTTCTAGAAGCAGAGGTGATGTTTTAGGAATAGACGGACGCATAACCGTCGTGAACGGCTTACCTCACGCTGCAGGCAAGCCCAGATTCGGCGCGTCAAGCCACATGGCCCGACTAATGGTAGAGCTGGGCAAAGCCGATTCGACGTTTAGGGCGGGCGTGAACTTCGCCAACACTCCCGCTCTTACGAAATGGCTCAAGGAGTATTGCAAAGCAAAAGGATGGGTTTTCAGCGTGATCGACCGCACTAAAGAACCAGAAGAAATCAAGGAAGCGGAAGGCGCCTCGATGCCCTGGAAAGTTCAGCAAGCGATAGATGCCGCCGGTGGCCTCGTCCCCAAGATCTTCTACGAAACTGGTGCCATCGGCAAAGAGCCCGTGTCGGTTCTTGTCGGGCGGGATCCTATAGAAGTCGCAGAGCAGATCTGTGAAATCGCGAGACGCTACCATGAGCGATAAGATCGGAAAGATAGACCTCGACGCTTTCACCTCCTTTCTGCTTCCGCGGCTCGGCAAAAAAGATGACTCGGTAATCGTGCCACCGAGAACGGGTATCGATGCCGGAGTTATCGACATCGGCAACGACAGGGTGCTCATAATAGCGGAGGATCCAATCTTCGCTATCCCGCACCAGCCCTTGGAGATGTTTGGATGGTATACCGTCCACATCGGCGCGAGCGACGTGGCGGTCATGGGCGTCAAGCCTAGATACATGACCTATTCACTGTTGATGCCTCCCGAGACGAACGACCAGGACTTCCACACCATCGTGGATGCTATCCACAGGGCTGCTGTGGGGCTTGGAATAGCGATCGTCGGCGGGCATACGGGGTACTATCCAGGGTTTGTATCGCCTACCATAGGCGGAGTCACTGTCTTTGCCATCGCAGACAAGCATGGTTATGTCACGTCAGCCGGCGCGAAGGCGGGCGACGATGTGATTCTGACCAAAGGGCCGGCAATAGAGACGGCGGGAATCCTCTCTGTGATCAGAGAAGAGGAGCTCTTAGAGAAATATCCATCGCCTCTGGTCGAGAAAGCTAAAGCCCTCTGCATGCAAATGACCGTGGTAAAAG
>Ga0255361_1000138_pt1 | contig 16610 bp, 16 predicted proteins | sample GFST75r1metaG_FD_186005 | JGI IMG/M metagenome (GOLD analysis project Ga0255361, IMG submission 186005) | Peat soil microbial communities from Stordalen Mire, Sweden - G.F.S.T75.r1 | ecosystem: Environmental > Terrestrial > Soil > Wetlands > Peat | place: Sweden: Norrbotten County, Stordalen... | reverse complement strand
TTGACTGGAAAAATTTTGCATGGAGCTGCGGCTCCGCGGAGCGAAACAGCTGTTTTGGCGGAAGCTGAAGGTGTCAAGCTCAATGACAGGAAGTGACGCATTAGATCCAACGCCAAACCCTGGCTTTCGCGCCATCGTCACCCCCTAGTAGGCGTAACCCTGGAGGTTGTCACGTGAGCTTCCCTAGGACGTAAAGTCGTCGTTCGTGGCAGCGCTTGCGGTCTGGAGTGCGAAGCATATTATAGCAAGCTGTCCTCGGCGCGTATGTGCGCGGGTCTTTACTGTGCGCTTGGATCGTGCGTCTTTGCGCCACTGCACACAGCGTCACCACCGTGCCCCTCTAAAAATGGGAGTCGCTGTGCATTCGCGCCGGAGTTAGCCATATGGCGGATTTCGCGGCGAGGATAAAAAGGTGTTGTCCAAGTAAGTACGCATTGTGCGCGCATTTCCGTCTTCGGACTAGGCCATTTGTGACGTCGCCTTCACACGGCGGAGGTCGCCGGTTCGAATCCGGCCGAGCCCACTTTCTTTTCTCAATCGGACGCGATAATGATGACGGACGACGAAGAAGAAAAGTTGCCAACTTCTGAGAGCAAGGAAGAAATAGAAAAGAACCGCCTGAAACCGTTATAGTCGACTATGGCGGCGGAATTATCGTTCATAGCAGGCGTCCTGACGGGTCGCTCGACGGAGGCCACGAATTTAGCACAGAAGAGCTGATACCGGACGAGGATGAAGAAGACGCTGATGTAGACGAGAAAATCAGAACAGCGTGGCGGAAGGCTAAAAAAATAAAGACGTTAGACGTCGAAACCTTGGAAGCCGCTCAGGATATTCTAGAGGCCGATAAAAAACCAATTTTCAGCGGTGAGGGCGATGCAAAACCGCGTGCGAGCGGCGCATCAGGCGAGTTCATAATTCACTTCTTTCAATCCGAACTGACCAATTTCGTGGCGGGTAGAAAAGTTGGCCTCGCCAAAAAGTCTACGGACTGGATTGACCGTGCATCAATGTTGCTGTGGGAATCCACAAAAGGCGAGGTATCGAGCCGCACGCTGACAGCACTGCGTGAACACGTTCTTGCCAAATATAAATCCGCAGATTCACATTCAAAAGTCCTCAACTTCGCCGTGAGCTTTCTAAAGTTTTTGGCGAAAACAAAGATGGAGCCGCGATATGCATCCTTCGAAGCTTACTTGGAAATGCCCAAAGCGGTCAAAGAGCGGAAGAGCATAACGAGCCGAATCGTTACCAAAAACGACATTGAAAATGTTCTCCGGCATATCAAACAGGCTGAGAAAAATGGAACTCTTAACGCTCATCGGTCGGCTCAATATTCCGCGTTCGTCATTTTTGGCGCGTTCACAGGTCAGCGAAGTATGGCAACGATGGCGAACTTAACCGTGGGACAATTCCGAGAAGCGTTGCGTTCCGAAAAGCCAGTGCTTCACGTCGAATCATCGCAAGACAAAATCCGTATGGAACACTATGTTCCTTTACACCCGCACGTCGTTTCGGCTATTGAAGCTATACTCGGCGACCGAAAGGACGAAGACCGTATGTTTGGATATAATAGTTTCCAAATGTGGATGAAGCGTCATCCTGTCCCGATGAGCCGCTTTAAAGGGCATTTTGAGCTAGGCGATTTGCGAAAATTCGCAGAGCAGTACGGCGATGTTATTGAATGGGAGCAGTCAAATCGAAAGTACGTGCTCACGCACGGAGTCTCTGGCGTAGATTGGAGTCATTACAAAAATCCACTTCCCGAATCGGTGTATGATATTTATGTGAAGTATTGGGGCGACGTGTGGTTAGACGTCTGAACCGCTTACTCAGTTATGTCTCGCTATGTTGTGCTATATTGAAAAAGGCGTCCAACACGCTTCTCTAGGCAGCAAGTAGGGAGTTCGAGTTGTAAAGCGAAATTCGATGCTCTGAATAGCTTCTTTTGCCCAAAAGACGTGTTTAGCTAACCCCATTTTTCCGATTTTGCTGCACTAGCCATTCAAGAAGTGCCTGAAAGTAATAGCAGGGCCTTCAAAGATACTCAAAAATAAAAAAGACTGAGCCGGATTGCTCCGACTCTGTGGTCTCGCCTTGTCCGGTTCCGTTGTTCACTTAGGGGGGGCTAGTCTCGGAGAACCATTCCCAGCCGGAAGACCGAGCAATGCAACCCATTAGGTTCCCGCTAGCGGTGCTGACAAACACCTCGCCGTGACCATCTCCGCTCATGGTGACGGCTGGTGAGGAGGCGGACAGCGCCTCTGGACACGCGGGGAGGTGACCCCATGCAGAGCCAGCTTCGCCGAAACTCCGCTCCCAGAGCTGATTGTCCGTGCCTTGCACAAAGACCTCGCCCGCTGGCCCCGTGTTAGGAGCTAGTTGTCCACCGAGGGATTCCCAGCTAGACCAAGCAGTGCCGGTCCATTCTTTGTACCAGCACGCGCCATCAGTGCCACGCACAAATACCTGGATATTATTAGTGGTGTTTGACGTTGCTCCGCCGGCACCGGGTGATGACGTCAACTTCCCGCCGAGAGATTGCCAGCCGGACCACGTGGCACCGGAATTTGTAGACCATTTATGGTACAGAGCGCCGTTTGTACCTTGAACAAAGACGTCGAGACGGCCTGCGCCCCACGAGCAGGCGGCTGGGCCGGTGCCTGCGGCGAGTTGGCCGCCGAGGGAGTGCCAGCTGGACCAGGAGGTGCCATTGTTCGTTGTAGTCGTCGACCAGAGGGCGTTGTCGGTACCGCGAACAAAGACATCAATCACACCATTTCCAAAACTCGGTGTGGTCGCCGCAGGCGATGACGTCGCGACCCCGCCGATGGAACTCCAGTCGCTCTCACTCCCCGCGTAGTTCCACCAGACGTGACCACTCGTGTCCACGGCAACCAAGACCGCAATCCCACCCGCCCCGTTTGTCGCGGCGGGGCCGGTGCCGGTCATCACGGTGCCATTCACGCCCGTCGCAGTGCTTACCACAGCAAAAAGCGAGACGAGCACGGTGACCGCCAAGGCCACGCTTATGAGTGTATGTTTATAATTCATTCGTTGACCTTCCTGATGTCCTTCGCTTGAAAAAGCTCTGAAGAGTAAACCCAGCTTAATAGCTTAAGTCTTTACATCAAAACGGCACGTGCACACACGTCCTGCGGCCGGTCATTCAGAGAACTGCAGCAAAAAGAAAAATACACCCCCGTCACGTTACGGGGGCGTTCCTTACCTGTCGTTGCTCTACACGTGTCTCCGTATCCACATCAGCAACCCCTGAGGACGTTAGGGGGGGCTGCCGGCCGAGTACCATTGGCCGCTAACATCGGCCCCGCTATACCAGACGTTCCCGCTAGTGTCGCTGACACATATCAGAGTGTGGTCCTCTATGTTGAGAGCGGCGGCCGGTGAGGAGGCGGACAGCGCCTCGGGAGGCTGGTACGAGGGGCTGTACCAGCCGTACCAGCCGGACGCGCCGCCGCCAGAATTTAGCCATAGTTGATTGTTTGTGCCTTGCACCACTAGGATATCGTCTTGGCTCACGGCGGGTCCGGTGCCGGATGCTAGTTGCCCGCCGAGAGATTGCCAACTAGACCACTTGGAGCCAGTCCAACTCTTAGTCCAGGCGGCGCCGTCGGTACCGCGCACAAAGACATGAATGTTGTTAGCTGGGGTCGTCTGGACGAACCACGTCGCAGCGGGTGACGCCGTCAGCTGCCCACCTAGGGATTGCCAGCCGGACCAGCCGTTCTGATAGTACTTATGCCACAGGGCGCCGTCGGTACCTTGTACGAAGACATCTAGCCGCCCTGCTGACCATGAAGCGACCGCAGGGCCGGTGCCTGCTGCGAGCTGCCCACCGAGGGATTGCCAGCCGGACCAGCCGTTCTGATAGTACTTATGCCACAGGGCGCCGTCGGTACCGCGCACAAAGACGTCGAGGCGGACGCTGTTAGGGTAGGTGTTCCAAGACACGGCGGCGGGTGATGCGGTACACACCCCACCGAGGGAGGTCCAGGTACTGCTACTGCCAGACGGCGTGTACCAAAGGGCACCACCAGTATCGACGGCAAAAATATACCATTGCCCAGTGTTCGAGGAGGACACAGCCGGGCCGGTGCCGGCCATCGTTTGGCCACTCACGCTCGTCGCGCTGCATAACACAGCAAAAAGCGAGACAAGCATAAGAGTTGCTAAGACGATGCTAATCGTAGTACGTTTATGATTCATTCACTTCCCCTTCCTTGATTTCTCAAAGAAATCAAAAGAGCAAAACGGCGGCGTGGCAGCTTAAGTGTTGTTATTTAGCTCTTGGTCGCTTAGTCCTGCGGCTAAACGTGCTGAAAGTGAAAGCAAAAAAAAGAGAGGGGGCGGTTCATACGCCGCCCGGTTTGTGTGTACTCAAGAGCCGTGGTGACGACGTTATATGCCGCCGACGGACATCCAGCCGCTCCAAGACGCCCCACTATTCGTGGTAGTCTTCCACCAGAGGACGTTGCCGGTGCCGAGCACCGAGATGTCTACCTGACCACTACCCGGTGACGTCGCAGCGGGTGATGAACCAGCTGCCAGAGTCCCGCCGAGGGACTTCCAGCCGCTCGTGGTAGTCCTCCACCAGACGGCGTTGTCGGTGCCACGCACAAAGACGTTGACCACGCCACTTCTCGGTGATGTCGCAGCGGGTGACGAACCAGTTGCTAGAACCCCGCCGAGAGACGTCGCCGTTGTCCAGGTCGTGCCCGTCCAGTACTTATACCAGAGGGAGTTGTCGCTGCCGCGCACAAACAGGTTGAGGCTGTTTGCATTCTGTGCGGTCACGGCAGGTGATGAGGCGGGCGTAATTACGGGCTGGACGTTGACGCTCACGACGTTGCTCGTGGCGTTGGTATATGTGGCGTTGCCGTCGTAGGCGGTGCGATAGTAGTAGGTACCTGCGGTCGACTCATGGTTACTGAACAGGTAGCCACCCGTCGCGTTGGTCACATTCGTCGTAACGTTGTTCCACGTGCCGCTGACGTTCTTTTCGAGCTGGATAGTAGCGCCTGCGACAGCCGTGCCGTCGGTGGTGTTCAGGGTGCCGTTAATTGTAAAGGGCGTATTGATGTCTACGGCGGTGGGTGCGGCGGTGGCCGCCAGAGTCGTAGCGAGTTGTTGGGTGCCGATGGCATAGACGTTGCCTATTGAGGTGTCACCCACGTAGACCACCCCGTTAACAACGGCAGGAGAGTCGAGCACTCGGCCTCCGGCTGTGAAGTTCCACAGTTTGCTGCCGTTATTTGCGTTGAGCGCGAAAAGGCCGCTGTCCCAGCTCCCGACGTAGACGACGCCGTTGGCGACGGCAGGATAGTAGGATAAGTAGCCTCCTACGGCCTCGTAGCTCCAGATGGTTGAGCCGTTGTTCGCGTAGAGGGCGTAGACGTTGCCTATGTTAGGGTCTCCCACGTAAACGACGCCGTTTGAGACGGCGGGGGAGGAGGCTGTGACGCCAATCGTGGAGTTCCAGAGCTCCGCCCCGGTGGTGGCGTTGAGGGCGTAGACGTTGCCGTCAGCGCTTCCCACGTAGACGACGCCGTTGGCGACGGCTGGGGAGGAAACCGCGTTTCCGAAGAAGTCGTTAAATGCCGTCGTGTAGTTCCAGAGCTCCGCCCCGGTGGTAGCGTTGAGGGAGTAGACGTTGCCATCCCCGCTCCCCACGTAGACAACGCCGTTGACGACGGCAGGTGCGTCATCAAGAGCTATGGCCGTACGGTTCCAGAGTTCCGCCCCGGTGGTGGCGTTGAGGGCGTAGAGGTTATCGCCCCCGACGTAGACCGCGCCGTTAGAGACGGCGGGGGGTGACACACTTAGACCTCCCAGCGTGTAGTTCCAGAGTTCCGCCCCGGTGGTGGCGTTGAGGGCGTAGAAGGTACCGTTAGAATGTAAAGAGGTGGTACCGTTGTATTCACCGTCGCTTCCCGTGTAGACGACGCCGTTTGAGACGGCGGGCGAGGAGCGTACAGGGCCTACGGTAGTGTAGTTCCAGAGCTCCGCCCCGGTGGTGGCGTTGAGGGCGTATAAGGCACCATTAGAAAATGTTTCGTCGACGCCGTTTGGACCATCACTCCCCACATACACGACGCCGTTGGCGATAGCAGGTGAGGAGTACACGCCACCTCCTGTCGTGTACTTCCACTTCAGCTGGCCGTTCGACGGCACCGACCCTGCCACGGGACTGTAATCGCCGGTGTGGGCAGCGTTGTAGCGGTATTGCATCGTATCGTACTGTGCTGCTGCCGCAGGAACGGTCACCGCGCCTGCGAATACGACTGTAATGAGAAGAATTACTACAGAAAATGAGAGGATTTTATATTTGCGCATGTTTGCCTCTTACATTCGTTGACGCGCAAGAACGTGTCAGGAGATACGATAAAGGCTGCGGTTTGAAAGTGACAGCGAAAGGAGCGCACTTAAAAGAATTTATGCTCACGGCTGCTCATACGCCCAGCCGTATTCACGAGACTGCTGTATCTGCACTTGTATCCGTTTGATAATTCGTCGCAGCTGCTGACGTGCGCTGTCGGGTAGCCAGCTATCGTGCGCGCGGTCTTGCAGGTACTGGAAGGCTTCCCAGCTGGCCGAGCACTTCCGCAAAAGTCTTTCGGCGGCCATGTCGGCATAGTCGTTTTTGTAGTCCGCGATTTCAAGGATAAGTTCATCGACCTCTACGCAATCGTTGTTCACAGTATAAAATGGCGGGTCTATCTGGGTAATTGTTGGCTAAAGGTAGAGTGAAAGTGTGGTAAAATTCAGAGGGGACCTCGTGCACGACGCTTTTAAGGCAGTCACTATGGAGGTCTGCATCAACTCTCGAACGGAATCCGTGAAGAGCTCGGAATCGAAAAAAGAAACATTGAGCTAAGAGCTACTGAGATGGCGAATAGAGCAGCTAGTACTCAGTCTAAGTGTAAAAAAGAAAAAGAGAGCAGGAGCGCTAACCTTCACGACCCCTGCAACGCCTGCAGCTCCCGTATCAGATTCTGCACCTGCGGGTAGAGCTGACCCTGTGCGGAGCACGTCCGCACCCAGTCATTACTGTCCGGCTTTCCGGTCGCGGAACAGCCGTCCATGTGCGGCAGCACTGCGCTTTGTAGGGTCGTAGCCGCACCCCGGTAAAGATTAAACCTCACCTGAAGCTCGGTGATGCTGAGCAGAGAGAAAAGGACGGTCTTGGTGCCGGGTATGAAAGCGGAGTTAGGGAGGCGGTTAATGGTGTTCTGTAGGGTGTTAATGTCGGCGAGGACGCTTGCTTTGCTCACGACGGTGACGCTCACGACGTTGCTCGTGGCGTTCTTGTACAATGTCACTCCGGTGGCTTTGCCGGCATAGATTGTGCGGTACTGGTAGGTGCCGGCAGTTGGCTCACTTGTGCTGATGCGATACGCGCCGTTTGACGCCGTGGTATTCGTCTTCCCGGTGACGTTCGTCCACGTGCCGCTGACGTTCTTCTGGCACTGGATGGTGGCGCCTGCGACCGGGCCCAACGTGGTGTTGAGCGTGCCGTTGATGGTGAAGTTCTGGTTAACATATACAGTAGTTGTTGAGACAGTGGCATTCAACGTTGTGGGTTGTGGTCGCCTGACGCTCACCGAGTCGTTGCCGATGGCGTAGACGTTGCCGTCATTACTCCCCACATAGACGACCCCGTTGGCGACGGCGGGGGAGGATTGCACGGCGCCTCCGGTCGTGTAGTTCCACAGCTTGGTGCCGGTGGTAGCATTAAAGGCGTAGGTGTTGTTATCATTACTCCCCACATAGACGACCCCGTTGGCGACGGCGGGGGAGGATTGCACGGCGCCTCCGGTCGTGTAGTTCCAGAGCGGCCCTCCGGTCGTCGCATTGAGGGCGTAGACGCCGCCGTTAGTATTCCCCACATAGACAACCCCGTTGGCGACGGCGGGTGAGGAGTCCGCGAGGCCGGTCATGTTTCTCCAGAGCTCGGTGCCGTTGGTGGCGTAAAAGGCGTTGACGTAGCCTCCGCCGAACTGCTCATCCACGACCCCTACGTAGACGACCCCGTTGGCGACGGCGGGGGAGGATTGCACGGGGAGGATTTGGTCGTTCCAGAGCTGGGTGCCGTTGTTGGCGTTGAGGGCGTAGAAGTAGCCGTAATTATTCCCCCCATAGACGACCCCGTTGGCGACGGCGGGGGAAGAGTCCGCGAGGCCGGTCGTGTTTCTCCAGAGCTCGGTGCCGTTGGTGGCGTTAAGGGCGTAGACGGCGCCGTTAGTATTCCCCACATAGACGACCCCGTTGGCGACGGCGGGGGAGGAGTCTGTCCCACTGCCTCCGGTCGGGGTCGTGTTTCTCCAGAGCGTGTGTCCGGTCGTCGCGTTGAGGGCGTAGACGGTGTCGTAATTACTCCCCACGTAGACGACCCCGTTGGCGACGGCGGGGGAGGAGGATTCCACGCCGTTGGTCGGGTTGGCTCTCCAGAGCGTGTTTCCGGTCGTCGCGTTGAGGGCGATGATGTAGCCGATAGTATTCTCCACATAGACGACCTCGTTGGCGACGGCGGGGGAAGAGTCCACGAAGCCGGTCGCACACTTCCACAACAGTTGCCCGTTCGACGGCACCGGCCCCGCCACCGGGCTGTAATCGCCCGTGTGCTGGGCGTTGTAGCGAAATTGCATCGTATCGTACTGTGCTGCTGCAGGAACAACGCCTGCGAATACGACTGTAATGAGAAGAATTACTACCGATAGTGAGAGGATTGTGTTTATGCGCATTATTGCCTCTTACATTCGTTGACGCCCTTGTTATCGACATCAAGCACGAATAAGTCAGATTCCGGACCTACTCGTATGCCGACATTTGCATCGGGGTGACTGCCCCACCTTTGCTTAATCGTCGCTTCGTTAGTTGTCGCGTCTTTATGACCGTTCGGCACAAGCGTTCCGAGTGGGATTTTCTTTCCGGGCCATAATGGCAAGACAGGCCAGCCGCGCCGCGCATAGTCAAGTGCGGCGTCTAGCGTCTCGCTCATAGGACGTTGCACTCCCGGCCGACTCATTGTTTCACCACGTCAAGCATCGGTTGCAGGGGGCCCCGCTTATCGCTGTCAAAAAAGAAGAAAGCTATGAGCTCCGCTAACTGTTCAAAAAATGATACAAAAATTCTCACTTATCCGCACCCCGCTTCAAGAGCGGAGTAACCAAGGTAGACACCAAATACATCAAACATTGTTCACCATTCTCCTGATTTTAGTAGTCCGTTCTTGCAGGACTCAAATGTTGGTGGTTTGTGGTTTTTTGGTTTTGAGGTTATTTTTTGGTTTTGAGGTTATTTTTTGGTTCTTTTGGTTTATTTTGAACACTCACGTAATTCGCGATGCAGCGAATTACACTATTCCTTACGACGCGATAGGAAATCAATGTTGTGATTTGCTCCACTTGGGCAAGCAGACGGATGCCGAGGCCGGACAAGTCCTCGGCGACCGGCGTGCTCTTCTTCGGCTCACGTCCGCGACTGCTTAACTCCTTTCGCGGCCCCGCACATATAAACTCACAGCTTGAAGGTATGCACGCTCGACATCGCAACGTAAAGACAAGATGCATTCTCCGACGAGGTGCTCTTGAGATACAAAAAAATCGCCCATGCACTCTTTATTTGGGCCGGTGCGCCAAAAAAGCACGGCAAGAAGCAAAAGAATTGAACAAAAAACGAAGTTACTCAGATTTCGATGATTCTTCTTTTTCTATGGCTTTCTGGACAGCGACCGCCTTCTGTCCTATATCGTTGGGGAACTGATTCATCCACTTGCGAGTTCAGCAGACTTTCATCATCTGGTTCCAGCATTAGGAGGCACACTGTGACCATATTCAAAAAGATGGCCGTATCTTGAAGGGGGCCAGCAAGTCCAATGTTACTTCCGCGACAGAGTGCGAATAAGCATTTCGCAGACGGCAACGGAGCGCCACCGCGCACCGATTCCAGCACCTGAAATAGCGAAAAACCTTGCGTTATGGGATGAAGACTCCGGTTTTATTAAAGCAGTGGTTTTCTTTATTCCTCACTCAACGCGTTAGCCGTTATTACTCTGCGCCGACAATGCGAACAAGATATTAGCTCCTAGCTCACATTTTCTTTTTCCACGCACAAATCGAACCGCTGCGGCGGTGTGGATGTATCTTGTAACAGAAGTTTAGCACTTGCCCTAAAAAAGAACTTCTTGGACGATTTTTCAAAGGAGATAATCTCCAGATTCGATAAGTCCCACCAAAGACGGTTGTGAGTGGCTCTATCTTCGAAAGGTTCGGCTAACGTAATGTCGGTGAGCCGCGACTGATATGCCTGTTCCAACAACTCAAGACCCGCATCACTTAGCATCGCCGTTATTGCGTGCCTCCGCTTGTCCTCTACCATACTATTTTTACTAACTGTGAGTTCCCCCAAAACTTTTTCTTTTAGCGCAATTCCTTCCTTCGGGTCAACGGGGAATTTTTTGATATAAGGCTGGACTTTGAAGCAGGCCGCAGCCAACAGCACCGGTTTACCGCCGACTTTGGCCTCAAAATCAGGCACAGATGGGTTTATGACTTTATCGAAAGCATTACCTCTTTTCTCATCGTACCACATCCACGGCAAAGTAATCTGATTGGTCTTTTCGCGTATATAGGAATCCACGCATAGAACGAGACGCCAAACGACGACTAGAACTGCGAAAAAAGCTGCGAGAGCGATAACAAATAACGATGCATCTACAGGTATCCACGCTTGGTCAATGGATATAGATTGAAAAAATGAGATGACAGAAGCGATAAAGAAGCCAATCGCGGCAAATTTGAGGGTTATCTTGGTTAAGTTAGCAGTTCTTATGAATTCACTTTCTAGAAATATCGCTAATCTCCCGCTAAACAATTCATTCTTTCCGGGAACTACAGGGGCGTTGCTTCCCCATTTTGACAATCGGCAGTGGAAAACTCCTAAGCCGAAATAAAGAGCTGATATAGCTAGCCAAAACGGTGAGATGATTATAGCGAACATATGCGTGCTGAAAATGCGCTCTTAATGCGCGTACTATTTCTCAAACGAGCCATCCTCAACGCCTCTAGCCATAATTGCGATTTCAAGTTCTTCGTTGTTTCGATTTTGACTGCGTTCAAATTAATCGCATTTCGGAGAGTGGAATTCGTTTAAGGTGTTGTAAAGAAATCATAATCGTATGGCAAAAAAGAGATTGTCTGAACTCAATGTTGGTATAGATTTAAAAATATTCAAAATAGAAGGCAAGTGGGTTCCAAGCGAGGAAGAGAGAAAAGCGGCTTGGGAGATGTATGTAGAGCTTATCACTCGAATTGCGGTAGAAGAATTGAAACCTGACGAAGGATTACTGCGTGAGGCTCTAGATTCGCTGTATTCTCTCTTTGGAACGACTAGACAGATATTAAGACAATATGGGCCTTCCGTCGCGCAACCTAAGGGAGACGGCAAGTTGGCCTTCGGCTATCTCGCTGTCGCGATTCTAAATCGAGTTTTGCGCCCCGTTTTGGCTAAATGGCATCCTCTGCTTTCTGATTATTATTCTAGCAAAGATGAAAACGTTTCTGATTTGGAGCACGAAAAAAAGTGGGAGTATGCCGCAGAACTTAGAAACACACTCAATGAAACTAGACTTATCCTTATAGATTGGGCTAACATACTCGAAGAAGTAGCCGAGGTGCCCTCCCTAATTGGTTAACAAAAATCATCAACAAATAGCGATAGCTTTAAGCGGCCGCCCGTTGCTGTTTCGGCCATATGGCGACGAATTCGGAAGTTAAGCATAACGTCTTTTTAAGTTTTTATCACGCCGACGACGAAGGCTACAGGGAGCGATTTGAAGAGCTTTTCGGCGACCTTTGCATCAATAGGTGGGTTCATCCCGGCGATATTAACACCGAAAACAGCGATGACTACGTGAAATCGCTGATTCGGAGAGACTATATTAGGGGCTCTTCCGTAGTTGTAGTCTTAGTCGGGGCTAAGACTTATTGCAGAAAACACGTTGATTGGGAAATGTATGCGGGGCTCGATGAAGCAGCGGATGGCTATTCAGGGTTATTAGGTTTGATGCTACCAACCCATCCCAGCTATAGAAACAGGTATTCTAACCGCAAGTACAAGCCGGAATCAGTGCCACGAAGATTAATGGATAACATTAGCTCCGAGTACGCCAACTTTTACTATTGGACTACCGATAGAGATGAAGTCAAAAAATACATCCGACACGCATTTGAGGCTAGAATAAGTAAAAGAGATAAAATCGATAATACAAAACTACAGATGCAACGAAATATATGTTATTAAGAACGGTTTTTTTTCTCGCATTCAATAAGCTTAGGCGATTAAGTTCGTAACGATTTCCTTAACTCTTTGCCTCGGCTTTAATACCCTATCCCTCTCTTATTTCTCGCCCTCTTTTTTCCCGGAGACCGACGACGAAAAGGCGCCATTTCGATGCTTCGCACGGTTCCTACTCTTGTCTTGAAAAAAATCATCCGCCATTTTGTCTAAGCTAGATGGCATTGCTGCTGCGTCACCTATGTATTCAAAAATCTCAGCTTTGTCGTCCTTTCGAAGTACAAGTGTTATTTGCGCTCTAGGTTCAAAGGAAATACCTGAAGCAGAAGAAGTATCTCGCCGCTTGTATCTTTTGTAGAAGTCCCTAATGAAATCGCTGACAAAATCGCTTAGAACATCTTTTGCGATATCCCAAGCTGGAGGCCACAGAATAACCAAAACGGCTAGCCAGATGGCATCACCACTCTTCCTCACAGAGAAATGATTGCTGGGGTTCAGGTTGAGGTCAAACGAGTTTGCAGTTTTCAGCCCAGCATTCTTGAGCAAGTTATAAAACTTAACCGAGTCATTCGTATCGTATAACTCTTCTTTCGATGCAGCTAGTAAGAAGTTTTCCGGAAGACATAGAATCTGACAGTTATCGACCTCCCTACGACTTATGCCAAATCGATTCAATAATTCATTTGCATTTGCCTCTTGCTTGATTATTTCTTGGTTCCGTTCTCTGAGGAGGTCAACCGAATTCTTGTGTAGTTGCTCTTCCATAGCAGGAACAGAAAGCGCTATTTCAATCTCCTTCAAGTCTCTATTGGCGATTTTTCGCAGTAAAAAAGAATCTGTTATGCTAAATCCCATAATCCAAGCGCCTTTATTAATTGGAACGCTCTCTATTCGCATATCATCTGCCGGAACAATATAGCTCTCAACTATTTCGCAGCCATCGGGGGTCTCAACATCTTTGTAATGTGCCAATAAATCGTGCGCGATGGCTTCAATAATTGCAGCAAAATCAGCATTCTCTCTGAAATCATCGGTAATGTCTTTAGGGGCTACTACTCCATATGCAATTACATATCGATTCCCGTCCTTATCTTTTAGCTCTTCGCAGTGTATTAATTTCGCAGAGTAGCGATAGATTTCCGCCTTTTTTGACGCCATAACCCTTTCAGTCCGATAGAAACGTCGTAGCTGCATCTAGCGTTCTTTCTTTACCAATACGACACATTTTTTGCTATCTTGTTTGCGCGCAGTTATTTATCACTTTATCTGAGATTTCAATGACTCTTTGCTTGTCATCAATCCTAAAAAGCCACTGTTCTTTTTCGTCTTCCTCATTCATTTTCGGCCTCCTTTGTGACCGCGAGCTTGTCTAAGTTGTCTAGTTTTGGCCGCGCATATTCAAAGCCTATAGTAATTACGACGCGCTTGTTTTGCTCGTCATACTCTAATGAGCCATTATCTAGGACATTGCCTAGCCTACTAAACTTAGTTTTAATTGCTGTTAGTTGCCCCTTAATAGAGCCACTTAAATAGGCACTTACTGTCTCTATATCGTCTTTCTCAGTCATTTTGAACCTCCTTTAACTCTTTCTTACCTGCCCTCCATTTTTTACGACGTTTAGACTCTTCAAGAACGGAGGATTGCGCTTGCTTGACCCAAATTGCTCAAAGGACTGGTTTAAGGTGAAACAACTCAAGCAATGTACGAGTTTTATTCTCCCGTTTTTTGTAAGTTGCTTAAAATCGCCGCTAGTCGTTTCATTTGCAGTTCACTGCAATCTCTCATGAGTTTTGGGCGGTCCCGTAGTTGTTCGTTCAGTTTTTTTATGCAAGGTCTCCATAAAGCACCACATTCGCTGAAGAGACTCAAATCAAAATTTGCTTCGCTTAGCAACATTTCCGTTAAACTAGAGCATAAGGCGAGTTCAAATTCGTCCAGAACGTGCTCAAACGTAGGCCATTGGTCTGGCAATCCCGGAACTGATGGAGTATCTGAGCGCAACGCGTCTGTAAGCGCATCTTGCATTATTCTGTAGAATGTGGCGATTGCTTGTGCGTCTTCTAATTGCCAAAAAAGCAGTGGAGTATTGCGCATCGTCCATTCATACAAACTGAAATCAAAAAAATCTTGGATGACGCGCGGGTTTATTCGTTGAGCAGGAAAAGCACGTTGACGCGAGTCAACTAAGTTGCTGATTTTGCAGTAAACGATTACTATTTCGTTGTATAATGCTTTGCGTAACTGCAATTTCTGCCCCTCAGTTACCTTCTGCTCGTGTTCTTCTTTTCTTTCTTGCTCGGCTTTATCCCGGTCTCTCTCATACTTTCGCTCATCAGCATCTCTTTCACGTTGATATTGCCTTTCTTCACTGTCTCGTTCTCGCTCTTTCTCAGCCCCTTGCGGCTCAAAATAAACCCAGTTAAGAATTGCCACAATTACAGCGCCAAACAAACTCGAAAATGCAAGAGTGGAAAGGCCAAATGTCTGATTGCCAGAAGCCAGTTGCAGAAAGGAAAACACTAATAGCGCTATCAAAGCGATAACTGAGGCTATGAGACAGAACCAAAGAAAGCCTTGTATAACGGCGTGACGTATGTTTCCCGATTCCATAGCCTTACGAAAATTTTTTGACTTAATCTCGGATTAGAGGCATTGAACAACCCCTTCCTGAGCTAACTACAAATTTCTTGAATCGTAACGCGTTTGCTTAGCAAAGACGCGAAGCTTGCCTTAACTATTCCGATGTGTGGTCCAGACGGAAAACGATGCAAGTCATTTTTTTAGAAGCCCCTTTATTGCGTCATCTTGCGTTTGTACTCTTCCCCTTTCGGCACTCAGCTTTGCCCGGTAAGCCTCGAACTCGGCGTGGGTCTTCTTGCTCACGCTGATGGTCGCCCGGTCCTCTTTTTTCATCGGCATTCATACGTTTCATAACTCATATATACTTGCGGCCTTCAATACGAGCGGAGATGACAAAAATGGTAACGAACACGCTATGCGCTTTCCGTGAAACACCTATCTTGCAGGAAATCCATCACGGCACAATCAGAGCGCACCACGCAAAAACAGGATACGACTACCCGACAATACAGCTTCCGTTCTCGTTTTCGGGGCTAGTCGGACTGTCAACGCACATCTATCAGACGGTTCACGAGGGGGCGCTTGCGTTTCTTGTCCTCATCTCGCCACCTGAAAAAGCCTCTGAGAGTCGCCAAGACCGTCGCCTTCACACGGCGGAGGTCGCCGGTTCGAATCCGGCCGAGCCCATTATTTTCGTTTTTATTTTGGCTAAAGCTTTCGCTTGAAAAAAGAAGCGACTTTAACTCGCTAATTTCTGATTCTAAAGCGCAGAGACGATAGTCATGCGCATTATGGTCTTCCGGTTTTACAACTTTTTCATTGAGTTGTAAAACATTGTTATCGTTTGGCACGCTTTTCGTGACGAGCAGAAATGCTCTTTTGCCGTTGTGTTCGGTTTCAAAAATAGTTGCTATGTCTCCGATAGTATCGGCAAGTTGCGGAGGTAGTCGAACTTGTGCATATATTTTGCCCTTTTTGGCTGAGAGCCTGCCGATCTTAGACTTTCCTACAAAACGCATGAGTTGACCACAAACTTTCGCTTCCCTTGGAAGTTATGCTCTTTCGAGCTTTTCTTTGTCACCTTGCACCGAGTCGTTAGTCGCAATTAAAAACGCCTTGGTTCAAATGTTCTTCTCTTCGTACCGCTCTATAAGGAACACGATGTAAGATCCACAAAGATTCACAGCAAACTGTGCGTAACTTCGCTCAATGTCGGCTGGGTCGTAGCCTGTTCCGTGGGCGACCATATTTCTGAGAGTTGGCAATCCTGATTCGAGAACAGTTCTTATTCCAGCACTGAGTGATCCTAAGTTTGTCGGAATTATGTCGGCACCAATACAGGCGTCGATCAGTTTTGTTGCGGGCCACTTGGGATTAAATGAGTGACCTCCTTTTTGCAGGATTGCCTTCATTGTGCTTTCAAACGCTTTTAGTGCCTCAATGATCGCTTTGTCGTTATCTTGGTTGTCGAGTGCTTCTATGGCTTCGTCAAACTCATCAAGCGGCCCCTTGAAGTTTAGATCGTAAAGGAGCTTCATCGCTTTTTTGATTACCTCAGCGTGAAGATACTTTGAGTCGATCCTCACTGCCATTACTTCTTCCCCGCTTTCCTCGATAAATTCATATCCAACACCATGCTCTCTAAAAATTTCATTGATATGACGTAGATTGGCTTCAAAACTAATGGGGCGCGGGGGGTAGGGAAGGTTGGGGC
>Ga0255361_1000134_pt1 | contig 17234 bp, 23 predicted proteins | sample GFST75r1metaG_FD_186005 | JGI IMG/M metagenome (GOLD analysis project Ga0255361, IMG submission 186005) | Peat soil microbial communities from Stordalen Mire, Sweden - G.F.S.T75.r1 | ecosystem: Environmental > Terrestrial > Soil > Wetlands > Peat | place: Sweden: Norrbotten County, Stordalen... | reverse complement strand
CGCAGTTCCGCGATCGGGCGAGACCAGTCCGTCTGCGTCTCGTTAGCCTCGTCGACTAGAGATGCGAACGCAGGATGGACGCGTGCTTGGTGCCCTGGCAAATTGTGCCGCATAAGAGATACTTGAGTCCCCCTTCTCGACAGCGGGTGAGTTATGACCTAATCTATATATACAACTCGAAAGCGGGTGTTGTGCTAGCCGGCCGGCAACAAACAGCCATACAATAGAAGGGCCTAAATGCTTTTGGCGCTTTCAGCAGTCGAGAGACGCGAGTGCTTACCGCGGGTGGCTTATGCGCTTGATTCTCTTAGAGGCGTATTCCCGCGAGAAGCAAAGGCAGCCGCTGCGTGTGTCTCCTTTAGAGGCTTCAGCTTCCTTATCTTCTATTGTGGGGGGTCGGGACGTGGGTTGGTTCCTCAAGCTGAAGGGCTCGTGGTAAAACTGTACATTTACACTGGTGAGCGCAGCAGCTATCCAGCGCCAGATGATCGATCGGCAAAACGGTGGTGAGCATGTGCTTAGCCGCGCTTCTGGCGGAACATCGCCATCAACGTGAGCACACGGCCCTACTGCTTTGACATATCGATACTTCCTAGCAGAGCTCCGTAGCTATTGCGGGCTTCTTATCGGGAAGGGCAACCTAGGCGCTAGTCGATCAGCCTTCTTTTCAGCAAGCCGTTCTTCAGTGTCAATCCACTCCGCCGGAAAATCCTCCGTAAGCCTCGTGCTGTACTTTAAGACCAACTCAAAGAGTTTGGGGGTAGGAATGTCTGACAGATCGCGCCCTTCTAGCTCCTTTTTCAGGCGCGTGAACTGCGTCCCAAAGAGTTCCAGCTGTGCGTGGTTGGTCAACAAGTACCTCTCACGCATAGCGTCACGCTCGACGGCCTTTAGGTTTTTGAGCTCTTCTAGATGCTCTCGTTCCCATTTTGCCAACGTGCCTCTATTTGTGCCGATCTCTTTTTCGATCGTTCTCAACGACTTCCCCTGGGCTCGTAGGACCAGGAATTTTTGTATTTGTTGTGCTCCTTTCATGGTGTCGCCTTCCGTCGTACGACGGTTGCTAAGCTCGAAGTGAAGGATCACCCAAAGGAAGACGCCGACAAACATCCAAAACTATATACAAAGCCTTGTCAGTTTACATGCGCTTACTTTGCGTGGGAGCAGGCCGTTCTTGATTGCAGTCAATTGCGCGGCCTGCTTTCACCTCTAAGCCTTAATTTCACTTAATCGTCCTTAATACTTGAAGTTTGGGGATACCGTTTCGCCCCTACTACTCGCGTTTCGATGGTGCAAGCAGACACGTTTCGGCTATCAAGGTCCGCTAAACGGTGGTCAGAATCTCTCGGAGAAGAACGTGCAGGCGATACTGACCGAGCAATGAGTATAAACTCTAAGCCAAAAAGGCTCAGGCACACTCGTGCGCGTTGTAATCCAAGCTAACTTGACTCTAACAGGCTCTTTAACGTCTGCAGATTCTCTTCCACCCCTCTTTTGACGAAACCTCTAAGCACAAATTCAGGCGCAACGCGAGCTTTGGTTCCAAGAACCTCAATTAGGCCTTCCTTTTCAGCCTCAGCCTTCAGCGATAACTCTGTGCCTTTGTTAGACGGCGTAAAACTGTATCTGTACAAGAATGGAGTAGGTCCAGAAATGATCTTAATAGATAGTTTTTTGTTTTCTTCGTACTCGACCACTTCATAGGTGTTTTCAGCACTTCCACTTGGCAATTGACGCATCATTGCATATTTTGTTCCCACGTTCACTGGTCCTTCGGAGATCTTCCTTACACTCTTCACAGCTGAATTCCACTTGGGGCCATTTTCACCTGCAGCAACAAATCCAAAAACCTGTTCGAGTGGTTTTTCGATCACTACACTAACTTCAAATGTTATCATCAAACCATAGCTCCCTGTGTACATTGCGAATGGATTTGGATAAAAGCTTTAGGGGGTGGTCTGAAAAAAGAGTCAAAAAGTAAAGACCAAAATCTCTAAAGTAGGAATAATACCATCAATACCGTCAAAATATCGTCAAATATCAGCCATATTAGCACTACCTGAAGGCATATACTAGCGCCTATAGTTGCTATAATAGTAATAAAGAAAAGAATGGAGACATGCTGGAAGAAGAATGAAGAAGTTTATACCCCTATTTGTTCTTGTGGGTGCTTTCCTAGTCGCTTTTGGTGTATATATCATAATCAATCGGCTTGGAATGGCAACAGTATCTGCTCAGCCAGCTGGCTTTTTTCTGGGCCTCTGGCAAGGAATTATCGTAATCCTATCATTCATTGTCAGCTGGTTTGACAACAATATTACCATCTATCAGGCCGGAAACGACGGTTTCTGGTACAATCTCGGCTATATTCTCGGATTATCAATCGCCCTAGGTGGTGGCGCCAGAGCCTCAAGAGTCAAAGGAAATCGAAAAAAGAAATAACGAGGTAGGAGTTAAGGAATAGGTTATAGGAACACGCTATTACGCTTGATTCTACTCGCGTGGTCATCGCTTAGAGTGTGATCGTTACGTCGCGGCTGCCGTCCTCGTAGCTTATACTCTTCCACGCGCCGTGGTTTGCACGTACTTCAAAAATACGCAGCCGCTTGCTGTGTCCCCTGGCTTGCTGTCAACCGCAATTATCGACGCGATTGCTTTTTTTTTTCCATGCGCAAATTAGTTGATTGAAAAATCTTTCACTATTCACCTTACATAAAAACCATATGCATTCGCGCTTTCAGGATTATCGATTCCAACAAAATTGTTGAAAATCCCATCTTTTCCTTGTTGTAATCTAACAATAATCTATTTCTGGAATTCTACTTCCCCCGTCGATAAGCGTAGTTCATGAAAGTTGGTAAATCCCATGAAAGCACCAGAGAAGGCTCTACATAACAATGAAGGCTGCACTCTACGCAGTCCCGTGTCTCCTTCCAGTCAAATCCGGAGATCGCAGATTTTATGCCAGTTTCTAAAACCGAAGCGCTAGCCGTGTATTCGTTGCGAACATAACAAGGCAGAACCAATTTTCCATACGGGTCGACGTTAATTACCGCCCAGGGCTTACACCTCCATCTCTTCTCATTAGCTATCACTTTAAAATAACTAATCGAATTAACGAGCGGGTAGCCTTTTTTCTTCATATCAACGAGTTTTCTGGCTATCTCTGCGACTTCGTGAGCTTTGATTGCAGACGCCTCGGCGTCGGAGTACTCATGAGCAACGGAGACGGATATTCTGGCACCCAATTCCTTTGCCAACCGCACCATGTCCTCTATCTCATTCAGGTTCTCCCCCATAATCGTCGTGTTGATCGTCACAGGAACCCGCTGTGTGGCCGCAGCTACACCATGTATAGCTTCTTTGAAGCACCCGTTAACGCCCCTGATCTCATCATGGGTCTTTTCCAATCCGTCTAGCGAAACATAGACTACGCCGTTGATGTATGGTGTAATTTCATCTAGCCTTGATTCGAGGAGAGTGCCATTGGTTATAAGACTCGTGTGCAGAGGCAGAGAACGAGAATACGCAAGAATCTCGACCAAGTCTTTTCTAAGCAGCGGCTCTCCGCCTTCAAACGCTATCGCACAAACACCAGAATCATAGATCTGCCTTAGAATCGCTTTTTCTTTCTCCAGACTCAAATCTTGGCCGGATCTTTTCCAGAAGGGGCACATTTTACACTTGAGGTTGCAGTTGTACGTTAGCTTGTGTCCGCAGAACAGCGGAGCCTTTACTCCCAGCGAGTTAGAGATTAGCCCTCGATATATCCTCAGACCTAGTCGCAACGTTTCCCTGTAGGCGCTTGCGTGATTTTCTGTGTTAGTATATTGGGTTGCCCGTCTCATTTTCTAGATCATTTGTGTTTGTGGATCTATATAATAAAAACAAGCGTGTTTTACTACACCAAAATGTCCGATTACTAAATAAGGCGTGCCATAGGATTTTAACATTTAAAGACGCGGTAGCAGTTCTTCTTTTTTTGACTGAAACTCTTCATCCGTCAGCAGCCCTTGGTCTCGCAGCCGCCCACGCTTTTCTATTTGTTCAGCTACATCAATTTTCGGCTTTTGCTGAGGTGGTGGCTGACTTGGTTGTGCTACGGGGAGTGGCTGTGGTTGGTATCCCCACGTAACAAGCAAAGTTTTGTGTCGAAAGATGCCGTGGCGCCATGGATCAAACAGCGATCCATCTAGATCGCCCCTGTCGCCGACAGTCGTACTCAGAATCTCAACGCGTGTTCCCTTCGCCTTAGCCAGCTTTATTCGCTATCTTTATGAAATGTGATCGTGTACACGCGGTTCCTATCTGATCACGCCCTGGGATCATAACACATTTGCGTCTCTGGCACTTGATTTGCTGATGTTACGGGGACTTGACAGACATTACACACATCTTCGGGAATGCATCTGCTCCAACACTGGGAACAAAGCGGCGTTTTTTGCTGCATATATCTTTCTCTTCGAGCGATCTTTCTTTCACCAAAGCGACGTTTCAGCCCCTAAATCTTATCTCTTAGTAAGGAAGCATTGAACGCGGGTAAATCGCATGAAAGGAAGAGAATATCATCAGGATGCCTTCGTTGGTGTCGTAGGCAAAAACATCGAAACCGAAGGTGGAGATAAGCTAGGTAAAGCGACCGATGTCTTAATCACTAAAGGGACTAAAGAAATTGTGCTGAAGGTGTCCCAAGGTCTACTGAAGAGTGACATGGTCGTTCCGTGGTCGAAAGCGCTCAAGGTGACGGAAGATACAGTCGTTGTCTCCGACCGATATTACGAAGGCGAAGCTGAAGGCGAAGTAGAACTTCACTAGCGTTTGACGTCCTTCGTTTTTTTTCCAAAAGCTTATATATCGTTCAACCAAATCAGCAGCGGAGGTGGATTCGTAGTGCGATTGTTCGGTCCGCGTTACGGTAGGTTTAGAAGACTTGCCTGGCTTTTTCTGGCAGTGGCAGTAATTCTCTTCATACTGACTTTTCTAGGGATCGCTGGATTAACCTTAGCAGTGCTGCAGCCCCTTATCATCCTATTCGTGATACTGTTTGTCATAGTGCTAGTCGTTTCGTACATCTGAAATCCAGCAGTTTGGCTAGCATCAATTGCTTGATGGCCACCCTAACAATGGCGCTTCCTTTGAGGGCGGCATAGTGCCGACTATTGGAAAGTATCCATGTGTAGTGCCCGTGCTTCTCTCCTATAGAGGAGTGCCAAACACGTAGAGAAGAATGACTAGGATAGCCCCTGGACTCCCTGCTATTGTGCTTATGATTAAGGTCACGTGCTCGGGAGACCTGACCACTCAATGTTTATTCAATGCCAGCGAATCGGTATGACCAACACCGAGGACGACGGCGACGAATGACCGATGGTACAAACGACGGCAACGAATTGCGCGAACTAGCGACGGAAAATAAGCAATCAAAAAGGCGTTGGGCGCGGGTACAGCGCAGAGAGTCGATAGAGTTCGTGATCGTCATTAGTATATTGGTAGTCGCCGCCGCGCTAATAGTGTATTTATTGATCTAGCAACACCCTCTTGATCCGCGTGGTATTATGCTACTTGTCTAATCATCTTAGACGATACCCAAATAACGCAGAGCCACGAATATGATTATCAGCACGATAATAAGCCATACTAAGTCCCTGACACCCATATACTTGTCACCTCCTTTTTATGATGTCTCAAAAATATTAGGAATACCATTATATTAGTTTTAGCTCATTGTTGTCGTAGTAATATTCTCATCATCTTACGGGTATTTGGGCTGACATAAAAAGGAGAAAAAACTAAATCGCTCGTGGCAAGTTTGTTCCGGCGCTGAAAGCGAGCGGGAGACAACGAGAAGAAAAGACACGGGAAGACTAGAAGAGAACGGCCAGTCAAAAACAAGAACGAGAAGCGTCGAGCAGAGAAACTACGGGGAGTCAACTTACGCAGGGAGGTTACGACGATGGTGGATATCGGAGATCTAAAAAAGAAGGGCAAAGAAGTTGTTGGTGACGTAGAGAAGAAGAAAAAGGAAATCGAAGGTGAAGTAATTAAGCAAAAGAAGATAGCTGAAGGAGAGGAAGAGAAACGACGTAGGCAGGAAGAAGTCGATACGGACTAATCCATTCGTGGCGTCCGGATGATTGAAAGAAGACTAGATGACATTGGTTGATGGGCAAAACGTAGTTAATGTGGGATGGAAAGCGAGACCCGAACAGTATCCCCGCCACGGATTGCTCACGTATGCGATCACCGCCGAGCGGGCAGGGTTCGACTACATTGTCGACTGTTCGTCAGCGAGTTAAAAAAAAGCGAAACCTTCTTTTAGATCTTGTTGTTAAGTTGGTTATATGAGTGTGGGGAGCACAATAAGATATCTCGTAGTTAATTCGATATTTGGCCTCATCATTCTGGCTTTGGCGAAATTCCTTGGGCTTGCAGTGCCCATAAATCTCATCACTGTAATTATTTGTGCACTGGCTGGGATCCCCGGAGCTTTGCTCGTGCTACTTTTATTCGTGCTCGGCTTCACCATCCCGTGAATAAAAAGCAGATTTAGGGGGCAAAATGCCTCATCGCAATTCTGGTATCTCTGGGTGAATCCCCGTACTCGCCTCTTCCCATTCTGTTGGGGGCCCCCCTCCTCATGCTGTTCACATCTCCCTTTAGCGCGTTAATCCTGCGTTTAATCGCGAAATAAAACAGCCAGCTCTTGACAAAAACCGCTGTTTGTTTCGTTAACCGCTCTCAGTATCTTTCGGCGCGACGTTTAGATCGAGGTCTACTTCGGCATTAACACGGTGTCAATGATGTGAATGACCCCGTTAGTGCACTCAAGGTTGGCCTCTTTTACCACAGCATCGTTTATCGTGATCCCGTGCCGCAGCCAATGATGTTCGTGAACCTCGAGCATACCACCTTGAACAGTCAAAAGAGTCTCCTGCTTGGCTAAATCAGCCGCAAAGTGCTTCCCGGCCACCACGTGATACGTAAGAACGCCAGTCAGCTGTTCCTTGTTATTGAGCAAGCTGTCGAGCGTGCCAGCTGGAACGTTACTGAACGCTTCATTATCAGGAGCGAAGACTGTCAAGGGGCTTTGCCCTTTGAGCGTTTCTACCAGATCTCCTGAAATCGCTGCCTTCAAGAAAGTGGACAAGTCATCAGCTTGCGTTACTAAGGTCGCAATATCTACATTAAACTTCAATTTAGTCACCTGCTTTATGATTCGGCTTAACGCCATTTCTGCTTGTGCAGTTATGATAGTTCAAACTATCGCGCTGTACGCACGCATACGATCAAAATCCCATGATTTTTATCGCACGAGGCCAGCGAAGAGCACGGCGACGCGCGATGCAACAACGATAAAAGAGAATAGTTTTGAGAATTGCATGATTACTTCTCATAAGTTTCTAACGCCGAAGAACGTGCCGGCCGCTGCCTGAGCACGTCCATATCTATATACAATATCGGCGAGATGTCGAACTCTCATTTTGAGAAGAACTACTAGAGCTAAGACTCACCGTTTCTGGCCGAGTGTATAGGCTAGAACTCAAGCAGACACGTTTTCGAGTAATCCGTCCCGCGCCAAAAACAAGACATGTAAATAACAGCGATTACACCCTAATAGGCTCGTTTGCTTCGGTTACCCATCCGTTTTTTGCGCCATTCCACTGTAAGCCAGCATACAACGCACGTTGATGCTCCGGCATAGAGAGGCGTGGATCCGGCTGTGGTAGCACTTCGACGCCTGCGTTTATGAGCTTGCGCAAGTGTCGCTTAATGCGATGCAACTCGGCGGCATTGTCTCGCAAGTCGGTTAGCGCCTCCTTCAATGCATGGGTTTTGCGCGGGTGCGCTATCCGCTCCTTTAGCTCTCCATTCTGCCCCTCGTGCCCTTTTACCTGTCCTATCGCTTCGTCGAGCGTCAAATATCGCTCGTCTACGCGTCGGTAATAGTGCGCAAAATCCCAGTCAAGTATAATAACCGTCATGCCTTGTCACGCTCGCTAGTCACGCTTCTAGCAGCCTCGTCAAACGTTCATATCTCCCATAATGTAGGATTAGGCCGCGGTAGGAACACGGCCTACGCTCGGCTGCGTCACCAATCGCTTCTTGATCGCGTCAAACGATCGCTCAAATAGCAAACCCTCAAGCACGATCCCAACGATTATCGCCACCTCGATCACCACCAGTTCAATCGCTATCATTAGCTTCTGCCTCCTCGAATAGCGCGTTTGCGACGTCCTCGAACGCCAACGTCGCGCTTAACTATAAACCTTCATTTGTACTCTAATCTCGTCTTTTTCCAAAGACAACGCACCCACTGGCACGTAACGTTTAACCTCAGCACACGCTCGATAGGCGACGAGGATCGGATGAACAGCGGGTAAGCCCCGCACGAAAAAGAACAAGGGATAACTGCGGGCATGTCGTACGTCAGCTCTGGCATGCTTTGGTTGTTAAGCTAACTACACACCCTAAGTATATATAACTTGTCACCATATGTTAACTCGTTAGCATATACATCTAAGTATCTAAATGTCACTTGGTAATACAAGGTGTATCATGGAGCACTATAAGATGTTAAAAGTCCCGAAGGGAACCCACGATCGGTTCATGGTGTATATTAGTAAGCGCCATATCGCAACGCGGCATAAAATGACGGTAGCCGAGACCATAAACGAACTATTGGATATCGCCGAGGGCGTGAACGGCGACCGTACGCGCGAGTAACTTCTTATTTTCGATTTTCGTATGCGTATATAACCCGTTCGCCGATAGATAGGTCGAGTAGCAAATGACTATGTTTGGTTGGGCGCGAAATTGTGGCACATTTTTGGCTTAGTTTTGGCTTACTTCTGCATGCAAGCATTCAGGTCGCAAGCCCCTCCTTTACTGTCCCGCCCCTGGCTGAGCGGTATGCGACAAGCCATTCTTAGGCAAGCTCAAAAGGCTAAGAGACAGATAGATAAATACTAATCAACGACCATAAGTGCACTGACAATGATCGACTTAGAGCACGCTGTTTTCGATATCATCACCGCTGAAATGGATAGGCTGACGGCTGACGAGCTGATCGCTGCCCTGCAGCGCAATGCGCTAGATGGTCCGAAAATGGGGGTGATGGTTCCAGGAAGCGGGTGCAAGTTCTACCTGCCACACCACGACGACCTGCGCCGCGAGACAGAGTCGGAATTTGAGTGCGATCTCAAGGCGTGTATGATTCATTCGCTCGTCGCCCACACGCTCGGCATTCTCCAAGACGCTGACCTCATGGTTGATATGGAAAACCTCGCAACAGCCCGCAACCGGCTCACCAGCGTCCTGCAAACGATTTTCAGTGAGCAAAAAAGCACGGAAATCACAGCGCGTTTGATGAAGACTCTGGAAACATCGGATCACGCCCCTGTCAATGATGACTGGGCGGATTGAGCGCGGCTTACGCACGATGGACAGACTTGGCAGTTCATGAAGGCTAAAGAAGAAGCCGCTCCTCATTTCAGGAGCTAACGCGCAGATCGATTTTGAGCGTGCAGCGACGTTTACACAGCTCGAACCATTACCTAGGTCAGCAGTAACAGAGAGTACATATAACACGGCACCAAGTCTTTCTGATAGTCAAAGGAGGGTGAGCTCGTGTCTACGTGCAAAGAATGTAAGTTCTATGAGCCAATCGACGAAAGCAAAGGCAGTTGCATTAGCCACGAGGTGCCAGGCGACCGAGAGACAACTCAGTGTCCTACACGCACTTTCATACCTAAATAGTCCACGTCGTTGTTCCCGCGCTTTTTAGAAGCTCTGACGCGTCCTGAGCGCAACAGCCAAAGTGGTCGACGCGCATCAGAACGGAAGGATTGAACTGGCCGACGTTGAGGTATGCAAAGAAGCACGATTACAAGCATAGCGGACGTCACATTGGTGGAGACCTAGAGAAAGCGGTCGATCTGCCGACTTCTCAAGTGCAGTAATTCCTTTGCACCTACCGGCCGCGTCAGAATCTGTTTTTCAGCGTTTAGCGCGGACGGCGCGCCGCTGCGACTGCAAAAATAAAAAAAAACAGCACTCTGTGTCAGAGGCTGGATTTTCCAGTTTTTCGCTGTTTATTACGCCTAGGGCTTAAAGCGCCGGGCTATGGGCATGTGCTTCTGCATTCTTCCATGCCTTCCCATCTTTCCCATGCGCATTTTTTTCATCACGAAAAACAGCCCGAACATGACGGCCGGCACGACGGTGAACATGACGAACATGACGGCCGCGAACAGTAGTACCATCAGTTGCGCGAACAGCAGCATTACCGTTAAAAGACGCAACGCCATCTTCAAAGGCATCATCATCATGCGGACCGGCGCCGCCATGGGCCACATCATCATTCGTAGTGGCAAACTCATCAGTTTAAATAGACCCATTCTTTTGCCTCGCTTTGATTCTATTACTTTTCGACGCCTCAAACTTTCTGGTTCCGCGCACTGCCAATCCCGAACACGCAAACACTGAACCGTGCACGCGTCTAGAGACCATCATAGGCTCTACAGCGGACTTCAGCTCGTTAGAGCGTTTGATTTGCCAATTACTTTGATAGGCTTTCGCGTCTTTATAATCCTTTCCCTGCCTAAAGGAGCATATTAGCGTCGTGCGCTGTCTTGTTGCGCCAGTAGGATGACTGATGATAGGGGGGCAAAACGCGACGCTTACCCGCTATTTGCTTAGCAGCAGGTATACTGCCACCACCAACAGCGCTACACCAAAAACCTTTTGCAAAACAACGTTCGGGACGCTTACTGCGACTTTCGCCCCGAGGAAAGCTCCGAAAAAGAAGCCAATGCCAAGAATCGCCGCAATCTTCAAGTCGGCATAGCCGCTCTGGTAGTACGTCAAGGCAGCCAGTAGCCCAAAAGGTGCGGTCAGCAAAATGAGCGTGGTGCCTTGCGCCTGTTGCTGGGTGAGCCCGACGAGCAGCACGAGCATCGGGACCAGGATGAGGCCCCCCCCGATTCCTAACAAGCCGCTGAAAACTCCGGCAGTCGCCCCAAGGAGCACGTACAGAATTATGCTGTCCACGCCATGGTCACCCCCCACTCCTGCTCGACGCCTCTTGATTCGTCTCGGAGGTTTTAACCGTGTTGGGTCGAGTAGGTGCCGCCGATCAGTGTCAAAAAAACGTCTTCGCATTTGAACTGGACGATAACGCGTTACTACTCGCGATGGGCGTCGTGTGGATTTGCCGTCAGTACCTCTCGTTGCGCCCTTAGATCTGAATGCCGCTCCTCTAGTTCTTCCTCCTTCTTTTGTAGAGCTGCGATCAGGCCGGCAATGACGCTGTCCAAGAACACCATCACATTGATCTCAAAGAGCGTCCCAAGCGGCGTGAGTGAGATTGATACGCCAGTAACCTGACGCTCTAAGAAGCTCGTTTCATCGGCTTCCGTTCGGCCGCGGATGGTCACCGTGTTGGTCGCAATATTGCCGAGGGATGAGTCCGTATTCGAGGTGACAACGGCAATCCTAGCTCCGTGACGCTTGGCGATCTTTGCTGTCTCGTTAACCGGACCTGTTTCGCCCGTCCCGGAAACGGCGATCACTAGATCGTTTGTTTTGACTGCAGGGGTGACTACCTCGCCAAAGACGTAAACGTCGAAACCTAGATGCATCAAGCGCATAGCAAAGGAGCGGGCGACCAACCCCGACCGGCCCTCGCCTAGAAGGAATATGCGATGGCGACTTTTATGCGTCGCAAGGATCTCAGCAACAAACGCGTTCACCTCTGAACGATCGAGCGAGCCTGCCTCTTGTCGCACTCGTCCGGAAATAGATTCCATGGTGCGCTTGATGCGTCTGTAGGGTTCACCAGTTGCAGGGTCTGCCGTCACTTGACCTCCACGTTCGTGCTACTCCTTTCAACGCCGCCTATGTCAAGTATCTTTCGGTTCACCGCAGTCTTCGTTCTCACTTCGCGGCGAGTCGCGCCCAACGCCGCGCCACGTTTTGCGAGGGGGCTCATTCAGCCCATTTTTTGCAAAAAAACGTCTGCGCTATCTGGCTCAACGCACATCCAATGAAAGAACTCGCCAGTTCTTAACCGATAGCATATTATACAGGCGCACGAATCGAGGGTGCAGCAGTGTTAGTCTCTCCAACAAGACGCTGAGGAGGACTCGACTATGGCAAAAAAGAAGAAGCTCACGTACACTTCGCTTCGCGACAACAAAGACATTCAAAGCGGCTACGAACAGGCGCTGGAAACGGTGCGAGGAGAGTTTGGGCAGCATCACCCCATGTATATCGGCGGCCGGCGCGTCGCAGCTATCGAGGATTTTGAGACACGCTCCCCCATCGATACCGATCTCGTCATCGGCACGTTTCAAAAAGGCGGGGAGGCCGAGACCCGGTCCGCGGTCGCTGAGGCGACGGAGTCGTTTCCCGCGTGGAGTCAAACTGACTGGGAAGAACGCGTGCGGATCATTCGCGCCATCGCGGACGTCATCGAGAAGCAGAGCTTCCCCCTTGCCGCTCTCATGACCTATGAGGCGGGAAAAAACAGATTTGAGGCTCTCGCTGAGGTGTATGAAGCGGTCGAGATGCTCAGGTACAACTGCGCCATCTATGAGGGGGAGAAGGGTTTCACCGTTCCATTGTCCGATGTCACCGGAGAGCGAAGCATCAGCACCATGCAGCCGTATGGCGTGTGGGCTATTATCTCGCCGTTTAACTTCCCGCTCGTTCTCGCAGCGGGAATGGTTTCAGCGGCACTCCTCACCGGAAACACCGTGGTGTTCAAGCCGACGAGCAAAGCGCCACTGACCGGCCTGAAGCTGCACACAGCGTGCGTGCAAGCAGGGGTTCCCGGAGGCGCGCTGAACTTTATTACCGGTCCGGGAACGCCATTTGGAGCGGTCGTGGTGGCGCACCCCGATGTCGCCGGAATCGCTTTTACGGGGTCCCGAGACGCAGGGATCTGGCTTCAGCGCAATTTCTCGGTACGCCAGCCCTATCCAAAGCCGTTTGTCGCAGAAATGGGCAGCAAGAATCCTGCCATCGTCACTGCCTCTGCAGACCTCGACACGGCGGTCGAAGGCGTGCTCAAAGGAGCTTTTGGCTACAGCGGGCAGAAGTGCAGCGCCACGTCGCGCGTGTACGTTGAGTCAACAGTAGCGCCTGAGTTCATCGAAAAGCTCCGCGCAGCGACCGAAAAGATCGTTGTGGGCGACCCTCGCAAGAGCGACGTTTTTGTGGGCCCCCTCATCGATCGCGCCGCACTTGCGAAGTTCACAGGCGCGGTCAAAGACGGTCTTCAGGACGGAGGAACCGTTGTGGCCGGCGGGACGATGCTGCGCGACGGTGTGTGGAACAGGGGATGCTATGTGCGCCCCACCATCATGACGGGACTGCCGCGAGGGCATCGCCTGTTCGAAGAAGAGCTCTTCGTGCCGTTTCTGCTCGTCGACACCATCGCATCACTCGAGGAGGGGTTGCGGGAGGCAAACGCAACCGAATATGGTCTCACCGCGGGCATTTTTTCTGAAGATAAGGACGAGGTGGAGCGCTTCTTCGCATCTATGCAGTTCGGCGTGTGCTATGCGAATCGGCGCGGCGGTGCAACGACGGGGGCGTGGCCCGGCGTCCAGCCTTTTGGTGGATGGAAGGCGAGCGGAGTTACTGGAAAAGGAGCGGGGGGGCCTTACTACCTCCTCTCTTTTGTTCGTGAGCAGACGCGAACGAGAGCATAAGTGGTCATCGCAGCGCTATGCAGTGCCTCAAGGTGCATCGTAAGACGCTACTACAGTGAAGACGTGCACCAACGCTGCACGAGACGCCCGCCGCCGTACGACCGGCGTCTGGCGCCGTGCGCGGTAGCGTCGCGGGTGTCGCTGTCGTCGACCGCTCTTTAAACGTCGCGAAAAGCTGGATCACGTATCGCCTGAGTCTGATCGATCCCTACAAACGATCGTCCTCTATCCACCCCTCTTCGAGAGTCTGCTCGCGATACGCTATCTGAGGGAACGGACTTTGCGGTATGCTCATCTCTGATCGTTCGACTTCTTTTTGCGTGCGAAATACGTGCGTTAGGCCCTTTGATTCGATGATGCCTCGATCGAAGTTGCTGACTTTCACAAACTCCCTTTCAAGAACTGTTTGAGGGTTGTACGGCTTGTCTACTTCGGTTATCTCGACGTACTGCTCCCAAAGACCGACGATGAGTGACGCAAGCCGCTCGTCTGGTTCGATAACGTTCAAGCCCAGGCCATCCTTCGCCTCTTTCCTGCTGATGATATACTGGTGTGAAAACCGCTTGCTTGTCAGCATGCTCACGGCACGGTCGATCGTCTCATCATCGTCCATGTGCTGCTTGAGGAGGTACGCCGCCAGAAAAGCGATCTGTTCTCGAGACCTATACATTGCGCCGAGAACGAGCGGGTTGACGTTCGAAGAAAGCGCGTCGAGGACTTTTTGCATCGACTCCTCGCCTCCGAGTCCGAGCTCGTTTTTTGCGAAGCTAAGAAAACCATCGACGTCCTCCACGTTGACGGGCACGTCTTGGACGAGTTGATTGGGGAGCGTTATCTTTGGGCTCAACGGGTGCTGCACGGAAGGATCAATGGGGCTCAGCTGACCCATCTCGCTCATAACGAGTTCATCTGCTCCCAATGCGATGAGCGTTGCTGTGCTATGCGCTTTGAACGGGACGATCACGTTGAATCTACCGCAGAACTCCCGAAAAAGGTTGACGAGCGCATACCCGGCCATCGGCACCCCACTCGTGCCGTACAGAAACAGGTCAATTTGGTTTTGGTACCCCACTTTGGCCAGATGGCTATGGAGTATGGGAAAGACATCTGTGGCTATGTTGATCTCAAGCCCTTGCCGGTCTGCAGCAACATACGCGATAACGGTAGAGCCCCGCGCTGCTTCGATTGCGCTAATGAGCTCCATTCGTTCTTCTTTCGTCATGACATCACGCGGCGGAATACAGCGGAATGCACTGAGGTGCGAAGCGGTTGTATATAAATGCCACCCTACGTCGTAAGGCGCTAGTGCGGGGGATTCGTTACGTTGTTTGAACGCTTCTGTTTGCTAATCGCACGCCAGCGATTTCAGCGGCACAAAAAACACTGTTGGCCTCAACTTTAATACGATAGTCGCCATTGTGAGCATTGATCTTGGTATAGGCATTCGCAGAACGCTGCTAAGCAGATTTGGTTAATAACGACAGAGTGAAAGTGACTATGAACGCGACGGGATACGTTGCCGAGTGGACCTATCGCCCCAACAACGGGTGTAGATCTGACCGATTCGGACCGTGCATGCTGCAAGCGGAACTCTTACGGTCATATTTCGACTCTCACGGTCAGCAACGCGAAGACAGAGTCCAGCTCGGAGTCGTCAGTCTCGAATGCATTACCGAAGTGTCGCACCGCCACGCGTTTTGGGTCATCACCGAAGCCGCACTCGAGTCGCTTGAACTGGACACCGAAACACGCGAACGCATCAGTGCGGAGTTATCGAAGGTCGTGCCATTGCCAAGCGAGGGCGAGATTACCGATTATAGAAACACGCTCGACGCACTCTCACGGGCGTTGCGAAAGAGACAGAGTTCGTCCACTGACAACTAAGTTAGGATAAGAGACGGACCATACCGCGTTGAAGCAGCAGCGACGTCCTTCGCAGGGCGGCGAAGCGAGCATACGTGCTACTCACGACTAATCATCGTCCCGAGTGCGCACAAAATTCAGAGATAATTCCGGCTCGCGCCGTCTCATAGAAACCTTTACACGTCCTCACGCCTAAACTTCCGAGTATAGGGAGGATTACTATTATGAAAATGGAAAGGACAATAACCTATTTTGACGCCCCAGGAGAAGACAACACGGCCGATGTACTTGACTGCGCGAAAAAGCGCGCCAGCGAACTCGGGATTACGCACATCCTGATCCCTTCGGTGCGGGGGGCTTCTGCAGAAAAAGCGCTCGACTTCTTTGCGACTGACAACCTCATACTCTTTTTCGTCGGCACCGATCCCACGCGTTTTTCGCCCGAAACCAAAAAGCGCATTGAAGATGCGGGCTTTACACACGTGTTTTACAAAGAAGTTGACTACCATTACCCCGATGAGGTGAAGAACGCCTTTCGCAGGTTCGGACAAGGCACCAAAGTGGCCGTCGAACTCACGCTGATTGCAGCGCAGCTAGAGATCGTCGAACCAGGTACCGAGGTCGTGGCGCTTGGTGGAAGTTCGAAAGGGCTTGACACAGCGCTCGTAACTAAGGCGGCGACAAGCGACGAATTCTATGAGCTTGAAATCCGCGAAATCCTCTGCAAGCCGCGCAAAACAAAAACCTGAGGTGAGACGGTCACGATATTGCACGCCTGCTAGGCTTCAGCAACGAACAAGCCGCAAACCTCGCCCGAGCCATGTGCAAGGCGCAACGATGCAACCGATTATGGTGATCTGAAGAACAGTACGAGGTCAAGCGTCGATTAGGCCCCTAGATCACGAAGAAGGGCAGCAGGGGCCGCTGAAATCGTCCTCCACGAGGTGTCAGGCCTACACTTCCCAAAAGGCCACAATTTTTCCGACGTTGATAAAATCTCGGCGCTGATCGTGCTCGAGCACAACAACTCCATCGGCGCTTCCCACTACCTTACCGGTTATAGTTTCGTTCGGCCTGCCGCCGAAGTACACTTCTATCGTTTTGCCGATGAAATGCTCAGAAATCGTCTTGTCTAGCATAAAACCACTCCTTAGTTCCTAATAGTTTAGTCTCTCGCATATATTATTGTAGCGTTGTAGCATAGCGTTGCAGCAAAGTCACTCACGGATACTGCAAAACGCCGTTAGCGCAGCACTGAGCCGCGGTCTCACAAATCGGATCTTCCCCACCCACTTGACAACGCTCCTATTGACCCACGGAGCCTGGAAGGCTTTGCCACGCTAAGGTGGTCTGAGGCAACGTGATGGGAAAAAGGCCCAACAGTTTCAAGCCTAATAGCCGCTGCTCGAAAAGCACGTTTGTCCTGCCCTAGTCCTCGATCGTGATGCGCGTGCCCGCGTTATTAAAGAAGAAACGGTCCCCAAACGCTTTGGAGAGTTTCACGGCGGCAGGCAAACCGGTGCAGTGAGAGACGCCGATGCGCGCAACGTCGAGAGCTTTAAGCCCTTTGATCGTCGCTTTAAGCTGCCCTTCCGACGCCTTCATCAAGTGCGTCCCCCCGATGACTGTGTGAATGCGATCCTCGTTCGCCACGCT
>Ga0255361_1000131_pt1 | contig 17495 bp, 19 predicted proteins | sample GFST75r1metaG_FD_186005 | JGI IMG/M metagenome (GOLD analysis project Ga0255361, IMG submission 186005) | Peat soil microbial communities from Stordalen Mire, Sweden - G.F.S.T75.r1 | ecosystem: Environmental > Terrestrial > Soil > Wetlands > Peat | place: Sweden: Norrbotten County, Stordalen... | reverse complement strand
GTACATAAACTCGAAGTGGAATATCATGTTTCCATTTTACTCATAGACATCTCATCTGCAGATATTTATAATCAAATAAGTAACATTAAAAAGTGGATAAAATAAAGAGTACTTCACAACGCTATTGCGCAGGAAGTATCCGAATAACACAATAGAAAGATCAATAAACATCGCATTCAATACAATAACAACGGCTTGTTGCCTTTATTGTTTGTGAAACGATTGAATAAACAGCTAGTAATAAAAAGTTATAGATTCAAGCATTCTAGTAACAATTGATATGAAATAACTGATTATCAAAGAGAAATATGACACGTAAACAGAGACATTTATGCGGTTAAATGCTGTTAAATATATAGACACAATGATTCTTCAGCAAACATCTTTTTGTATTTTCGCCGCCAATGCAAAGATTGCATCATTTATGTCAATAGCATGACAACCGTGCAAAAGATAAATGAAGAGTTATAACTAAAGTTTTTTGAAATGATTTTTAAAAAGAATGCAGAGATAGTTGCCATTGGCGCATATCTTCCGGAAGATAAATTGACGAATGATGATTTGTCTAAAATAGTTGAAACAAATGACGAATGGATTTATACCCGCACGGGAATAAAGGAAAGAAGGATTAGTAAGAAGACTGAATTTTCAAGTGATATGGCTATCAAAGCCGTACAAAATCTTTTGGACAATAACCAAGTTTCTATTGACGACGTAGACATGATCATGGTCTCAACGATCACGCAGGATTATTATACGCCCAGCGTTTCAGCACTAGTTCAATCCTATTTCAACATTCCCAGTACCGGAAGTCTTGATTTCAATGCAGCTTGTTCTGGTTATGTTTATGGTGTGCAGATGGCATTCTCATTGATCGCATCGGGACAATACAAAAAAGTACTTTTAATTACAGCCGACACTCTGAGCAAGATTGTGGATTATAAAGACAGGGCTACTTGTGTGTTATTCGGTGATGCTGCTACAGCAACTATCATCCAACGTAATGATGAACTGAACGATCAGGTTTATTCATTCTCCGGAACAAACGGAACACTTGGCAAAGAGTTGTTCTGCTCTAATGTTTCTGACTATATCAATGGTGCGGAAATCGAATCGAAGCATGTCTTGAATCAAAACGGTAGAGCATTATATGCTTATGTGACTCGCGATATATCTGAAATGGTGGTAAATTATTTGAAAGAGAATAATGTCTCTCAAGATTCCATTAAATGGTTTGTTCCACATAGTGCCAATGAGCGCATGATTACCAAATTGTGTGAACACATCGGGATTCCTGATGAGAAATCACTGCTAAGCATACGTATGTGCGGTAATACTTCCTCAAACTCTATACCTATGGCATTATGGTTAGCCATGAAAGAAGGCAAGATACAACGTGGAGACAAGCTATTTCTCTTGGGCTTCGGCGGTGGATTCACTTATGCCGGTCTGATCTTTGATTTCTAATCAACTATAAAATAAAGCATTAAATAAATCTTCGTCAACACTGAGTAAACATTTGCTCTGTATTGACGAAGATTTGCTTTTTATATAATTACATAACCTATATTGTCGCACTTAATAATTCTTTTCTTACCATTGCTATTACATCTTTTGATATGTCTAAATCATTGGCAATAGCAGGGAATTCGTCTAAGGCAGCATTTACTTGATCTATGAGCTTTTGAGGATCATTGATATCATTTCTTTTGGCAACTTCAAGCAAGTCATTCTTGGTAATATCATCATTCTTGCCATTAACAAACAATGAATGACGATTGATATACCCTGGAGCATCATTGTCAATAGCATACGTAATATCATAAGCAGGAGATAATGACCAGATGCCGTGCTCATTCATACAAAATGAAAAGTTTTTGGAATGGTCATCTACATTTCGGCCCAAGACATTAAAGACCATGCGTAAATATTGCTGTTCAAGTGCGCTATAAGGAAGACGAAGCTTCCGAATAAGTATAAATAAATCATCATAACTGTCAGCATCAGGATGCATAGCAGCTAATGTCTGCGTATGAATCTTTTTATTCCCCTGCCGATCAAAACGTTGCGTAAGGAAATGTGTTGCACCACCGGATTCACGTAGCATAGAAGGCATCATCTCTATTCCACAAGACTTAGCCATAAGATAATAGGCATACTCCATCTTGGCAAAAGGGAATGATGAGCCATCATCATATTTAAGTATATAATGTATATAACCATCAGGGACAAAAGATTGTCCGGATTTTACGTCATTCGTTTCAGGATTTATAGCAATAATGACTTTCGGTCTTTTACCTCCGGGAGAAGTTCCAAGTTTTATTAAATCCTGCCACAAAAGAGATCGTTCTTCTGTGAGCACAACGTTCTCACGCGTAGAAAGTACTTCTTGAGCAAAACAATACAACTTTTGAACATCAACATCAAAAGCAGAATCATTGCCCAATGATTTAGCCGGTTCATATTCCAATGCACCCATTGCCCTTTTGCCGATATAAGAAAGTAAATCAACTGAATTTATTGAAGAGCGTTTAATGTGGTTATCCCGAAGCCAAGCATTGAAAAGAGCATTTCCCCAATGATCAGGCAAAGAATCAGCAAACATGACTGGTAATCCTTGGTACAATTTATCCTTTTCGCCATACCACACAAGTCCTCTCTTACTTCGCTCACTACCTATTGGCATAGTAAAAGGAGCAATATCATATCCTTCTTGAATATAGGCATCATCATATTGAAACAAAGCCTGCTCTCGCTTTTTATCCCAAGAAACGTAACCAACTGTTTTCCCCCATAGGTTGACCTTGACAACATTTTCGCTCATTTTCTTCTCTGTTTAAATTGTTTCTCATACAAAGCTTTAGGAGTTTCAGGTAGCTCAGGCAACAAAGCATCAATTTGGTCCAACTGCTCAATACTTCTCATCATATTGGTAAAAGACGTTAGTGATAACCCCATACCTGTTCCTTTTTCAAATGCACTAATGGTAAAAACACTTATACCCGTGATTTCAGCAAGTTGTTTTTGTGTCAATCCCATTTGTTTCCGATAATGCTGGAAACGTTTACCCAACTGAGCAACAATTTCATTATTACTCTGCGCATAGATATCTTCTACCATAACATTGTTTTTGTCAAATATAGATATTTCTATAATAATATGCAAATATAGACTATAATAATAGAAATATCTATATTTAATTACTCTATTATTACTCTTTAATTGAGAGAATCAAGAACATAACAGCATTATTTCCTCAAATACCCCACCAGGTAAGGAACAATCGCAGTGAACAAAACAACCACTAACCACAAATTCCCCGTAGTAATATTGTAGGTCTGCAACATCGCTTCGCGAGAAGTTCCATTTGACAATCCCATTAAATACTCAAAAAGCACAGTAGCAACAAGCCAACAAAGCCCTATGAGAATGTACGTCTTTCCGGTCTGTGACCCGAAGAGAGGTAATAGAAACCAAGTGACCAAAAAGATCAGCACACATAAAAGAATGCCACTTAACGGCAATGCTCTTTTCATTCCCATCAGGGGTACTAATACTTTTTCTCGTAAACCTCCGTTCAATATGGCACAAGGGATAATAGCCAGCCATATCAATAAAGACTTCAATACTACCATAAGATGCAATTTAGTTGATTCTGCAAAAGAACAATTTTATTCCTTACAGTACAAGCGTTGCTCATTAAAAACATGTTGACAACAAACTACTAACTATGAAATGCCTGATTTATATAATACTTTTCACCAAACCATAACGACAAGAACTTTGTTTTACAATTGTAAAAAAGCATTTCCACGGTTGTAGAAAAGCATTTTTACGGCTGTAGAAAAGCATTTCCACAACTGTAGAAATAAAAAAAGTTCCTCAACATCTCATCCAAAGCAGCAATCATTAGGCAAAAAACGAATAAGCGAATAGATACTTTCAAAAGCAGGCGACAAAAAATATTACGATACAAAACAAAAAATATTCCCTTAAAATTTTTGTATAAACAAAGTTAACTGTATATTTGTGTAAATTTTTGGTATCTATGACTGAAGGGGAAAAGAAGTTACTCAATACATTCGAGGCACGAGTGAGGCATTTCATATATCTCCACGAGGAATTAAGGCGTGAGAATCATGATTTGAAAGAGCAAATTGAAGCAAAGGAGCAACAAATTGCTAAAGTCACGGAAACTTGCAAAAGCCTTCAGAAGGATTATACCAATTTAAAAATAGCAAAGATAATCAGCGCAGAGGATTCTGATATGAAGAAAACCAAGCTAAGATTATCAAACATAGTGCGGGAAATCGATAAGTGCATCGCTTTATTGAATGAATAACATTAATAAACGGATGTATGAACGATAAAAAAATAAGAATAAACCTGAATATCCAGGGGAAAAGTTATCCATTGATAATTGATCCCAGCGAAGAAGCTTTCTATCGCAAAGCGGGTAATATGGTTGAAGAAATGACTAACAAGTATCGGTCCACATTTAATGCGTCCGGAATGAAGACGACTAAATTGGAAGAGATAGATTACTATGCAATGGTAGCTCTCTCTTTTGCCTTTGAAAACGTGAAATTAGAAGATAAAAACGATACAAAACCTTTTTCAGATAAACTTTCGGAGCTGACCCACGAACTAGAGGACTGTTTCAAAAAAGATACTGAAGAATAACAGGTTTGTCATTCATTATAATGAACATTACCGCACTGCTATACTTTTAGCGCCACTCATGTGGTGTTGAAGAGTTTGGTGGTGCGTCTTTATTTATATATAAAAACTGTTTAATATGGAAATAGTCGTATCAATTGTCTGTTTTTTGGTGGGTGGCATTTTGGCCTTTGTCACCTTCAGATACATACTCAAATCTAAGTACAACAAAGCACTACAAGACGCTTCTGCTGAGGCTGAGGTCATCAAAAGGAATAAACTACTTGAAGTAAAGGAAAAGTTCTTGAACAAGAAAGCTGACTTGGAAAAAGAAGTTGCATTACGTAACCAGAAAATTCAACAAGCTGAGAATCGTTTGAAGCAACGCGAATTGGTGATAAATCAAAAGCAAGATGAAGTGCAGCGGAAACGTCAAGAGATTGAAAGTGTCAAAAGCAATTACGAAAACCAAACTGCTGCCATTGAAAAGAAAAAGGAAGAACTTGAGAAACTGCAAGGTCAAGAACGTGAAAAGCTGGAAGTTATTTCAGGACTCTCTGCTGAAGAAGCTAAGGCTCATTTAGTTGAGGCAATGAAAGATGAGGCTAAAACCCAAGCCCAATCGTATATCAACGATATAATGGATGATGCAAAACTGAATGCCAATAAAGAGGCAAAACGCATCATTATACAATCTATTCAACGTGTGGCTACTGAAACGGCTATAGAGAACTCTGTAACGGTATTCCACATTGACAGCGATGAGGTAAAGGGACGTATCATTGGTCGTGAAGGCCGCAACATCCGTGCTTTGGAAGCTGCTACTGGTGTAGAAATCGTTGTTGACGATACACCTGAAGCTATCGTATTATCGGCATTTGATCCGGTAAGACGTGAAATTGCCAGATTGGCTCTTCATCAATTGGTTACTGACGGACGTATACATCCGGCTCGTATTGAAGAGGTTGTAACTAAAGTGAAGAAACAAGTTGAAGAAGAAATAATTGAAACAGGTAAACGCACAACTATCGACCTTGGTATCCATGGTTTGCATCCTGAATTGATTCGTATCATCGGTAAGATGAAGTATCGTTCATCATACGGACAGAACTTGCTGCAACATGCTCGTGAAACAGCTAACTTATGTTCTGTGATGGCTTCTGAATTGGGATTGAACCCTAAGAAGGCTAAACGTGCCGGACTTTTGCATGATATTGGTAAGGTGCCTGATGAAGAACCAGAATTGCCACACGCATTGTTGGGTATGAAAATGGCTGAGAAATATAAAGAGAAACCGGACATCTGTAATGCTATCGGTGCTCACCATGACGAAGTAGAGATGACTAGCTTGCTGGCTCCTATCGTACAAGTGTGTGATGCTATCAGTGGTGCTCGTCCAGGTGCACGCCGTGAAGTAGTGGAAGCTTATATCAAACGTTTGAACGATTTGGAACAAGTAGCCATGAGCTATCCAGGTGTTACTAAGACTTATGCTATCCAAGCCGGTCGTGAACTACGAGTAATCGTAGGTGCTGACAAGATCGACGATAAGGAAACAGAAAGTTTATCAAACGAAATAGCTAAGAAGATTCAAGACGAAATGACTTATCCCGGACAAGTAAAAATCACGGTGATCCGTGAAACCCGTGCGATAAGCTTTGCAAAGTAATTAAACGCTTTAAGCCTATATAAAATGCATTGCCTATCTTTATGATCGGCAATGCATTTCTTTATTATATAAATCGTAAGGCTAACAGCCTCTACGGTCATTTTCCCTTCCTAAGTATTTGCTTAAACAGCTCTATTTTATCATTTACAATTAACTCATCAGGGAACTCAGACTCCTGCAACAATTCATCAACAAGTTGATGTGTGCCGATATCAAATGAGATGTGTGCATCGCTCCCTACAATGACAGGTACTTCATACTTTTTGCAAAGACGCAATATCTCAAGATTATTGGCTTTGGCTTCAGTGCGATGGCGCACAGGATTCAATGAACTATTATTGATCTCAAGCAATGTTTGATATTCCTTTGAAGCAAAAACTAATGGTTCAAAGTTCAACTCAGCCGTACCATCACCCGGATGACTGATAATATTGATTTCAGAATTCTTTATAGCACCCAAGACAGCACTTGTATTTTGATCAACCGTTCCCGGTCTGAAACAGACATTGTGCAAACCGGCAATCTTCACATCCATCATCGGATAATACACTTCTTCAAGCTGAATGGAACCGTCATAATCGATAATATTCAATTCAGCCCCCATGAGTAATTCCACACCATACATCATACGCGGTACGCAATGCATATTCCTAAAGTATATCGGGTCGCAGGTTCCGGGTATTCCTGGTCCATGTTCAGTAATTCCCAATAACCGAATGTGCTTGTCGGCAGCAGCACGAACCATCTCTTGCAACGTGCTATAAGCATGTCCGCTAGCTATTGTATGCGTGTGAATGTCCAACAAATAATTTATAATCATGATTAATCAATTTAAACGTTCAAGCTCTTTTCCTTTGCCACAAAATACATTTGCCACAGTACGGATATAACAATCATAGACATCCCTACCCAAAATGAAAAATTCAAATCTTTGCTTTCATGGAACAGGATCATGGCAATGATGATACTGTAAACCGGTTCAAGATTGTAACTAAGATTTACTGTAAAAGCCGATAATGATTTGAGTGCCTGTATCTGCAACACATACAATGCGATGGTGCAGAACAAGACGTAGATAATCATATATATAAAGTCCATGCCCAAGGGCACCATTGTCTTAGACGTAAAGAAATGCAGATACACGGGCATTAGAAAGCTCAGACACACCAATCCACCAATCATTTGGTAAAGCAACATCGTTCCACTGGAATAGAGACGCCCCACTTTTTTATTTAATATGGAATAGAGCGAGCAAAGCATAGATGAAACAACCCCTAATCCTATTCCCAAACGATAACGTGTATCAAAAGAAAAGATGAGAACCACCCCAAGCACAGCAATCAAGCTTAGTCCCATCTCGCGAATACGGAACCCTCTGTGCATTATAAAGGGTTCGAAGATGGAAGAGAAAAAACCCATCAACGAGAGTACGACTACTCCAATGGAGACATTACTGGCTTTGATACTTCCATAAAAAAAGACCCAGTGAGTTGATAATACAAAACCGACCAGGCCTATCTTGACAGCATCACGCATCGTCACTTTCTTCAGTTTCCCGTAAAACTTGAGTACAATAAAGAAAATGATAGAAGCAAACAACAATCTATACCACACAAGCAATCCCTCATTCAAAGAAATTAATTTTCCGAATATACCCGTAAAACCTGCCAATAGGATAGATAGATGCAACTTGATAAATGCTTGCTTCATTGATTCTTCATTTTGATACAAAAGTAACACTTTTATGCCAAACGGAACCAAAAATGAGATAAATTAAGCCGGTCTGTTCCATTGAAGGATTACAGTGTAGGGATAACTTCTTTCAAAGTGCCATCAACATTAAACTCTAACTTATCTATACACACTTCACGCATATATCCTGCTGCACGTCCCATATTAATGCCTTCGGGGCGTGAGAAACGATGGTACACAATATGCCATTCATCCGTACCGGGGGCTTGCACCACTGAGCAATGTCCTGTACCATAAATTCCTTTATCAGCATCCTTTTTTAACAGGATATTGTTGGCTGGAATATCGATTGGACCTGTAGGAGATGTAGATATACCATAACGAACACAATAATCAGGACTTCGCGTATCGCCTTGCGACCAAAGGAAATAATATTTGCCATTGCGGTAAAATACATAGGTACCTTCACGAAAAGTGTGATCACTCGGTGTAATGATTTTAGTAGTACTTGGTTTTATTGAAACCATATCGTTGTTCAACTCAGCTACAGCCATATATCCATTGCCATAATAAAGGTAGCTTTTCTTTGATTGCGGGTCCATAAAGACATCCGGGTCAATAACTTGTCCACCTTTTGTACCCTCAGGGCGGTCAGCAACCAAAGGCTTTCCACTATCAACAAACGGTCCGGCAGGATCATTGGCAACAGCTACGCCAACCTTTTGAGCGGCTGTATAATAGAAATAATATTTAAACTTCTTTCCTTTCTTCTTCTCAATAATACAAGGTGCCCAAGCATTGTGATCAGCCCAAGTTACATCTTTCTTCAAATCTAAAATCACTCCTTCATCATTCCAAGATGCCAAGTCGGGCGATGAAAAAGCTTTGAAATAGGTACCACTCCAACCGGTGAATCCATCACTAGTTGGATAGATATAATACTTTCCAGTCTTTTCGGCATACAATACCTCGGGATCAGCAAAATATCCGGTAAGCACAGGGTTACTATCTGAAGGGAGATTAATACCTGAAGGCACACCCCATTTATCAGTCAAGCGTTTAAGTTCCTGACGAGTCACAGCCACTACCGCACCATGGCGAGGATGAAAATCCATAGACACATTCTCCACCTTTGTAAAAGAATCCAAATCTTGAGATTCTGTAAACTCGTATCGCCCTTTTCCAAAGACGTCATACATTAATATATATTTATCTTTACCAATCAACTTAAATGTACCGGCACCTTCTACATGATCTGCAGTTTGCTCTTTATAATCGTGATACTCTATCCATTTCCCTGAAGTGAGATTGAGAGTGACGGCTTCTTTGATGCCATTACTCTTTGCGTCAGTCATTTTATAAAAAAGATGATATATGCCATCTTTGATAAGAATGTCTCCATCAATACATGACATTTTGTTTTCAGGAATGAACAAAGGTTTTGGTTCGCCTTCAATATCAGTAAAATCCTTGTTGGCATAAGCATAATAAATCACATCTTGCTGATCGCCGTATTTCATAGACCAATAGATCATATACTTGCCTGCATGCTTATCATAAATAGTTTGTGGTGCCCACACACGTTTCAAATTCTCTTGGCCCGAATATTTCTTTTGAATGTTGACGATGCTTGATGTCCAATGCACAAGATCTGTAGATTTCATAAGTACAATTCCTCTATTTGAATCCCACCCGTGTGACGAAGCCATATCAGTCATTACCATATAAAATGTTCGACCATCCTCACCACGAAGAATATGTGGATCACGAATACCTCCCGATTCAGTAATGGATTTTGACTCCATCACAGGATTATTATGATTCAGTGACATGAAATGATAACCATCAGTACTGACAGCATAATGCAATGTTTCATCCTCGATTTTATTACCGGTAAAATACACAAACAGATAACCGGCATAATCTTTTTCAGCCACATCAGACATGACTGTGTTTTGTGAATATGCAGCCCGCGTAGATAGCATTAGAAAGATTACTATACCTAACAAAGTTTTGTTCATCATATTATATTTAAGAATTACTTCACAAAGATAGATATTTTACGTTAACTCATCATATTCGGCTTTCATCTTTTTAGTGAATTTGTTGAGAACCTCATTATATGATACATCAATTAATTGCTTGAGCAAACAATCATCTACATCAAGATTAAATTCTACTTGTATCCAATACTTTTTATTGAAATAGGGAGCACTACTAACAGCATTATGGTCATCCTTTAATTGCAAAATGTAATCAGGATCACACTTTAGACAGATCTTACTGGCTGATTCCAGATCAATCAGTGCAAACATTTTGTCCATCACTTTAATTACTAGAGAATACTCGTCAAAAGGGAATCCTTCATTAACGGCTTTCTTAGCCATACAATATTCACGGGCTGATTCTACATCCATAGCTACAAATTTTAAATAACAATGCCCAAAGATATAATTTTATCAAATAAAACTAATAACCTTAATACTAAAAATAAAGACTTTACTGCATTTGAATCTGGCATAGACGTAGCAGTAGCCATGAGAAAATGAAAGACTGCTAGAACCAAGCAAAATCATTAACTCTCCTATAATATGTTTCTACTTAGCCAAATATAAAATTTAACAAAGGAATAATCAAAGTGGAAGCGATTCCCATCAAGGCAATGGCTAGTCCACTAACAGCACCTTCCACTGCACCAATCTGCATGGCACGAGCTGTTCCAAGACCATGAGCTGTACATCCCAAAGCGAGTCCACGTGCTATTGGATTCTTTACATGAACCAACTTCAATAACTTCGGGCCAAAGACGGCACCAACGATGCCACAGACTACTACAGTTACCACTGTCAAAGAAACATTTCCACCATTTGTCTGAGAAATACTCATAGCTATCGGGGTAGTCAAACATTTAGGCTCAAAAGAGTGAATCAACAGGGTGTTCAGCCCAAAGATCCTACCAACTAACATAACACTAAATACAGAAACAATGCTCCCGACTACAACACTTGTAAGTATGGCTATCACATTGCCGCGAATCTTATCCAGTTGTTCATAAAGGATTACTCCAATAGCTACCACACTGGGACCAAGCATGAAATTCAATATGCTGTTTGCTTCGAAGTAAGTTTTAAAGGGTATTCCGGTCGTGCACAAAATAATAATAATAAACACAGTTGATGTAAGACAGGGATGCAGAAATTGGGCATGTGTTTTACGCTGAATCCACGATCCAATTATAAAAGAACCAAGAGTCAACGTCAACATACAAACTGGAGAGCTGTATACTGCACTATTCATGAGGGATCTCCTTTCTTACTAAAACCTGCATAACCGTTCCTACAGTCACTAAAACAAAAAATGTCGTAAAAATACAAATGACTAAGAATCCACCCCAATTAGCTCGAATGATACCCCACTGCTCCATAACACCAATAGATGCTGGTACAAAGAACACAGCCATATTTTTTGTTAAGTGATGGGAAACAGAACGCACATCATCCAATTTGACAAGATGTGCACATAATGCTATGAAAAGCAATAACATGCCCAATACATTTCCGGGTATAAAGCCTCCGCAAAGTGCTGATAAGAACTGGCCCAGCGCAAAGAAAAACAGAATAATAAAACCTCCTTTTAAATCTTTCATTTTACCTAAACTATCGATTACCTACTGAAAACGGCGGCAAAGGTACAAAAATATCTATGAGTCCATAATATAATGTGAGAAGATTTTAGCAATAATCACATTGTTTACAATGCAGATAAGACCATGCAAAGAAAACAACTAAGGCCATTTTGAATGATAATTCGATTGAATACAAAAATAAATTGGCCTCTGCATGCAACTTTTCTAGTAGTTGTTCCGTCTACTAGATAATACAATGAATAATAAAACTATAAAGAAAGTAAAATATGAAAAAGACATTTATTTTATTTGCCACTGCATTGATGACACTTAGTAGTTGCAGTAATATGAAATTCTCTGATTTCAGGGAAAAGCTGAATCCCAACAAACCTGTTGAAACACGCGAAGAGCCGCTTAATGCTTTCAACAGTATCGTCATCCATTTGCCTTACGATATTGAAGTCATACAAGGAGACAAATCAACTATAGCCATAAAAGGTCCTGCTGACGTGATTGAAGAGATATCGGTTGACGTAAACAAGGGTATACTCACTCTCGAACAAAATAGTTCTTTCAATTTTACATGGAATCCAAAAGTTGAGATCCTTATAACCACACCTTCGCTTCAATCACTTAATCTCACTGGTAGTGGTGATGTAAACATTCTCATGAAAGAAAAACAACCGGCAATGAATTTGGAGCTCACAGGCAGCGGTAATGTTGTATGCAATAATCTCGTTTGCAACGATATGACTACGAATGTTTCTGGTAGTGGTAATTTGGTTTGCCGCAATTTAAATTGTACCAACATAGATGCAAAAGTAAATGGCAGCGGAGATGCTCAATTTGAAGGAACGGCAAGCAATGGAAAATTCGATGTACACGGCAGTGGCAACATCAACTCTGAAAAGATGAGAATTAACATGCTAAACTTGAGGATCGGTGGCAGTGGAGACATTACATATAACTCTCCCAATGCAAACAGGGATGTCACAGGAAGTGGCAGTTGCACAAACTATTACAAGGAATAATACTCGCAAACAATATGGCAAAAGGTGAACATATATGATCAGAAGAGTTCTGCTTATTTGAAACAAGACTCTTTTATAACTTGCTCATCTATGTATATTGTATGGAAATAAATAAAAAGAGAATTAAAGCAAAAATCAAAAAAATTATCTATCTTTGCAGGCAATGAGAACAAATAGGTGCTTTACTAATTGTTCTCAATTATGACCTGCAAAGGGATTTATTCGAAAGATGCTATTCTTAGCGAGTTATAAGAATTTGGGGTTGACCGGTTTTGACAGCGGGCAGAAATGGTATGTAAGCATGCAGAGCGTCGGTGATTTGCTCTTTAATCGCAGTTACCAACATTTTATCTGGCAATCAAGAATATGCTCTTGCTGCTTGATCGAAGTATAGTAGATCAGCTCAATCTCGGTACTAGGTGCTGAGACAGGACGTCACTCGGAAGCTGTTTTTCCGAAGCATTCCGGTTCCGTGGCGCAGTTAAATCGGGAATAGCATTGACAAGCCTCGTGGTTAATGTAAAACTTTAGAGGATAAGGTTCAGGTTGGTGGCTTCGGTCTTGCCCGAGCACGAAAATTGAAGGCGGAGATAAGCATGTAGAAAGCTTACGATTTCCTCGTTTGGACGGGAGTTCGAATCTCCCCAACTCCACTTAATAAGCAAATATAGATCCGTATAAATTATAAATTTATGCGGATTTGTTTTTTGTCAATAGCAAATAATACGTTTTAGCAATCAACATAAGCACAAGTGAAGATACAAATGGGAAAAAATGACGACCTATTTTGATTTCAGAAATGCCCAAATATGTCAACAAAACATTTCGCGTTTTTTGCATTCATCATTTGACTCCTTTATCCACCGACATTACCGGATGAACAAATTAAGACAACATTCCATCCCCCTCATATTTATATTAGTTAAATATTATCAATTCATCGCGAACATCCGTTTCCTTACCGAACTATCTGACATATTCAATTGTTTAAGATATAAATTCACTTTAAAATAAAACAAAGATGAAAATAGAAATGCCAACACTTCCTTATGCAACTAACGCATTGGAACCTGTAATCAGTCAGAAGACAATTGAATATCATTATGGTAAACATCTCCAAACCTATGTTGATAACCTAAAAAAATTTGTAGTAGGAACTGAGTTTGAAGGCAAATCGGTGGAACAGATTGTAGAAAAGGCACCAGAAGGTCCTATTTTCAACAATGCCGGTCAGGTGTTGAACCATACTTTATATTTTTTGCAATTTAAAGCTCCGTCTGCTGCATCTAAAGAACCGAAGGGTAAGCTAAAAGATGCAATTGTAAGAGATTTCAAAAGCTTTGAAGATTTCAAGAATGAATTTGCAGCAGCATCCGTCGGTTTATTCGGATCTGGATGGGCATGGCTTGCAGCAGATAAAGACGGCAAACTACATATTAGCAAAGAAGCTAACGGTAGTAACCCTTTACATCATGGATTAAAACCTATTCTAGGCTTTGATGTATGGGAACATGCTTACTATCTTGACTATCAAAATAGACGTCCAGACCACATCAAGGCTTTATGGGATATTATCGATTGGGAAAAAGTAGAAGAAAGATACTAATAAAACAAATTATATTATTTCTCATCTAAGTAATGATAGAGGCGGTTACAGCATTGTAACCGCTTTTTTCTACTGCTGTATTGTATGTTCGAATTTTTATGCGTAAATTGCAACGTTTTGGGTAATTCACTATCACACACTTTTCAAAAATAAAATATGAACACGATTGTTACATTAAGAAGTTTAACAGAGGATGATCTTCTCTTCTTACAAGAAATATACTCATACTATGCACTTAATACAACCATGGTAAGTTTTACACAAGAAATGACGATTGAACGACTTAAAAGTTTCGTGCCAATAAATCATCCACTCTATAAATCATTCATTATTATTGATGGTCACAATGAAACATGTGGATTTTGCTATTATGCCAGATTCAAACCACGCGAGGCATTTGACACAACCGTTGAAATATCTTTATATCTGAAACCAGGATACTCCGGTAAAGGAATGGGAAACAAAGCACTGGAAATGTTAGAAGAGCATATACGAAACGATGGATTTAAAAACATAATAGCCAGCATCACAAGCGAAAACAAACATAGTATGAATCTTTTTGAAAAAAGAGGATTCACATGTTGCGGACATATGAAAAATGCAGCCGAAAAGTTTGGGCGCAAATTAGATTTAATGACATATCAAAAGAATCTATAAGTTTATAAGAACTTTTCGCTTTTTAAATAAAAGACTTTCAAAATAGAGCTGCTAAACGAGATTATTTCACCCTTAAAGATACTTGCAGATAAAGAAAAGCTATTTACATTTGCACAAGCGTTTTTCATTGCATTTAGTTTAAGGCTAACAACGATTGGAGTACAGCAGTACTCCTTTTTTATTTACTATCCACATACGCTCAAGGGTATTAATATTTATCAATTCTCTCACATTTTTCTAAACAAATCGGTATTTTTGTGGTTAATATTATATAAGAGAAAGATATAAATAAATTCATCCTAAATAAATATCATTATGAACCTAATTACTAGAATACCGGATACAAATGGAAAAGAAAGAGTTGTCATTATAGGTGGCGGCTTTGCAGGATTGGAATTGGCTAAAAAGATTGACCAAAAGAAATATCAAATTGTACTTATTGACAAAAATAACTATTATCAATTTCAACCTCTGTTCTATCAAGTTGCATCAAGTGGATTAGAGCCGAGCTCCATTACATACCCTCATAGAAAAAGTTTTCAGCGAAGCAAAAATTTCCATTTCAGGATGTGCAAGGCTCAAGAGGTTCTTCCAAAAGAGAATATCCTGAGAACCAACATTGGAGACATTCCTTATGACAAATTAATCATATCAACGGGATGTGACACAAATTACTTCGGCAATGATAAACTACGCGAAGATACATTTCCACTAAAATCCGTATCAGAGTCTCTTCTTTTACGCAACCGTATCTTACTTAGTTTTGAAGAGGCTTTAAGCGCAAAAAATGAAGACGAATTAAAAGAAACGCTCACTTTTGTAATTGTCGGTGGAGGTGCAACCGGAGTAGAATTGGCTGGTGCCTTAGCTGATATGCGCAGTAGCATTCTGCCGAAAGACTATCCGGAAATAGACTTCGACAAGATGGAAATTCATTTGATTGATGCCTCACCAAGAATATTGTCAAGCATGTCCGAAAAAGCCTCAACAAGTGCAACCAATGCATTAATCAAACGAAATATAATCCTACATCAAAATATTTCAGTAAAAAGCTATAACCGACCAGAGGTAGAACTAAGCAACGAAGAAAAAATTATCTCAAGGAATGTGTTTTGGGTTGCAGGTGTGAAACCTAATTCTTTAAATGGATTAGCAGAAACCGCTTATCACAGCCGAGGAAGAATATTGGTAAACAAGCTGAATCAAGTAAACGGCTACAACGATATTTTCGCTATTGGTGACACAGCTATCTTGATCACAGAAGAGACCCCCAAGGGTCATCCTCAAGTAGCACAAGTAGCCATACAAATGGCTAAAAACCTTGCACGAAATCTAAACAACTTTTCTGATGAAAAAGAATATGTACCCTTTGTCTATCATGATAGAGGATCATTAGCTACAATCGGAAGAAATGCAGCCGTGGCCGATTTAGGTAGATTTCGATTTGGAGGAAGATTTGCATGGTGGTTATGGTTGTGGGTACATATTCTCTCAATCATCGGTATGAGAAATAGAATTGCAGTTTTTATTGATTGGGTTTGGAATTATCTCAACTATGATGTATCACTTAGATTGTTAATAAAGCCCAAAGCAAACAAAATGTACGAAGAACAATGATTTCACAAACAAAAAGAATACAATAAAATACATATATAATGAAGTTTTTTTCATTATCTTTGCCCCTCAAATGAAAGAATAAAACTATTATGAGAAAATTTTTAGTATTAGCGATGGCAGTTGTACTCTGCCTCAACGTTTCGGCAAAAGCGAAGAGCCCAAAGAATGAAGGTTTTGTATTTACAACTGTAAAAGAGAATCCAATTACAAGCATCAAGAATCAGAACAGATCGGGTACATGCTGGAGTTTTTCTTCATTAGGCTTCTTTGAAGCAGAATTGCTTCGCGAGGGTAAAAGTGCATACGATTTCTCTGCCATGTTCGTGGCTAATCACACAATGATGGACCGTGCTGTAAATTATGTTCGCTATCACGGGAATGCATCCATGGCAGAAGGTGGTAGTTTTTACGACGTACTCTATTGCTTGCGCAACTATGGAATTGTTCCTACAGCTGTTTACAAAGGCATAGAATATGGCGATTCATTGCCAAATACTGGTGAAGTTGTTAAATTAATGACATCATATGTTGACGCTATTGCAAAAAGTAATAGCAAGAAGTTAACTCCGGTTTGGAAAAAAGGATTCCAAAATATGATTAATGCATATTATGGAGAAATCCCTGAAAAGTTTGTATATGAAGGAAAAGAATATACTCCAAAATCATACGAAGAATCACTTGGTCTGAACCTTGACGATTACGTATCACTAACTTCTTTCACTCATCACCCATTCTACACACAGATGAATATTGAAGTAGAAGATAATTGGAGAAACGGATTAAGCTACAACTTGCCTTTGGATGAGTTCATAGCTGTAATGGATAGTGCTATTAATAAAGGTTATACATTTGCTTGGGGTAGCGATGTTAGCGAAACTGGATTTACCCGTGATGGCATTGCGGTTCTTCCTGACGAATCAAAAGGAGCACAAATCACAG
>Ga0255361_1000129_pt1 | contig 17760 bp, 16 predicted proteins | sample GFST75r1metaG_FD_186005 | JGI IMG/M metagenome (GOLD analysis project Ga0255361, IMG submission 186005) | Peat soil microbial communities from Stordalen Mire, Sweden - G.F.S.T75.r1 | ecosystem: Environmental > Terrestrial > Soil > Wetlands > Peat | place: Sweden: Norrbotten County, Stordalen... | reverse complement strand
GGAATTCACGTGTTTCCAACCATCTCTGATAAATTTTGTAGGCTTCAGTTTCTTTATTTATTTCTAACCCTAACTCTTCCATTTTAGAGTAGTAAGCATCCGCGGCCTCTAGTTCCGTGAAATAATTCCCTAAATATTCATCTTCACCCTCTATTTTTACTCTAGCCCACCAAATCTTCTTCCCACGTGCTTTAGTTGGATTCTGTTTATACCAGCTTGTCAATCCTACTCCGGGGAAGATGCTTTCTTTGCCTCCTCTAGCTTGAATTTCACATCTTTTAGATACTTCCCTCAGCATTCTCATCCGCAAATCCAATGTATCTCCTAAATGGATTATCACATTTTCCGGATTCTTCTTTAGGAAGGTGCGAAATGACGAGTATGCCCCTTAATTAATCGAGTGGTTGCAAAATATGTCCTTTTTATACCCTTGTTCCTAGTGACATCCGGGCCCCAATCACTAATTTTAACAATATCGCGATTGCCCTTGCAGTATCTAAACTTGAAAAACTCGCCTTTATGTTTCCCTGCTTTCAAGCGGCGTTGATAAGTGAATTCCTCACATTTATCGCACTGTTTACAGAGGGTTTTCCTAATATGAGTTCGATTCATTATTTCATCTATGAGTTTTTTATTCTTAACTGCTGTTACAATAAAATATATTTGATAAAGCGTATACCAAATTCTATAACGTATTAAATGAATGATAATTTTAATATATTTTCCCCTACTGTAATAATAGTGATACTGATGACTGAAGCACCCTCAGAAATAGTAGAATTAGTGAAAAAGTTCGAACGTAATCTGGATGCCTATAAAAATCCAGCCTATAAAGAAGAGCAATTAAAACAAGAGTTTATTAATCCATTCTTCAAAGCTTTGGGATGGGATGTTGATAATGTTTCTGGTGCAGTTCCCCAATATCGTGATGTGATTTTTGAAGATTCAATTAAGGTAGGTGGCGGTACTAAAGCACCTGATTATTGTTTCACCCTTGCTGGTCGAAAGATGTTTTTTGTGGAAGCGAAGAAGCCATCAGTGAATGTCAAAATGAGCATAGAACCATCGTATCAACTACGCAGATATGCTTGGAGCGCTAAATTACCGTTATCTATTCTTACTGATTTTGAAGAATTAGCAATTTATGAATCAAGGATAAAACCTAAAAAAACTGACAAGGCTAGCACTGAAAGGATAATGTATCTAACTTTTAATGATTACCTGGAAAAGTGGGATGATATATATAATATCTTCTCTAAAGAAGCTGTTCTACAGGGTTCCTTCGATAAATTTGCAGAATCCATTAAGAAAAAGAGAGGTACTACTGAAGTAGATGATGCATTCTTATCGGAGATTGAAAAATGGCGGGAACTTTTTGCTAAAAATATTGCACTTCGAAATCCTGAAATATCTATAGAGGAATTAAACTATGCTGTGCAACAGACCATAGACCGAATAATATTTCTAAGGATGTGCGAAGACCGAGGAGTAGAAAAATATGAGCAACTCCGCAATCTATTAGAAAATGATAATATTTACGAGCATTTCAGTGAAATCTGTAAGAAAGCTGATGAAAAATATAATTCTGGATTATTCCATTTCCGAAATGAAAAAGGAAGAGAAACAGCCCCAGATGAGTGGACTTTAAACCTTAAAATTGATGATGGAATATTTAAAACTATTATAAAAGAATTATATTATCCTAACAGCCCGTACGAATTTTCAGTGCTTTCATCTGAGATTCTGGGAAATGTATATGAACAGTTCCTTGGGAAGGTAATCAGACTAACTCCGGGACACCAAGCTAAAATAGAGGAGAAACCTGAAGTAAAGAAGGCAGGTGGAGTATATTACACACCACAGTTTATAGTGGATTATATCGTAAAGAATACTGTGGGTGAACTCTGCAAAGGTAAGACACCAAATAAGGTATCAGAACTCAGGATATTAGACCCTGCATGTGGTTCTGGTTCATTTCTACTTGGTGCATATACATACTTATTGAATTGGCATAGTGACTACTATTCTGGAGCTAAGGATAAAAAACGCTTAAATGATAAGATATATCAAGGTAGAGGTAATGAATGGCATCTTACTATTAAAGAGAAAAAGAGAATACTCCTAAATAATATTTACGGCGTTGATATAGATTCTCAAGCAGTTAACGTGACGAAACTTAGCTTACTGCTAAAGGTACTTGAAGGTGAGAATAGGGATGCTCTAGAGGCACAACAGAAATTATATCGAGAAAGAGCACTTCCCGACCTAGGAGAAAATATTAAATGCGGAAATTCGCTAATTGGACCGAACATCTATGATGACCCTGAATTAATTTTAAATTCAGATGAGATTCATCGGATAAACCCTTTTGACTGGGAATCAGAATTCTCAGAGGTTATGAAAAATGGTGGTTTTGATATTATTATTGGAAATCCACCTTATGTCAGGCAGGAGACCTTGAAAGAGTTTAAAAATTATTTTAAAGACGATTATGCTGTTTATCATGGTTTGGCTGATTTATACACTTATTTCATAGAAAAAGGAGTTAGATTAATTAAAAATGATGGAATTTTATCATATATAGTTTCTAACAAGTGGATTAAAGCAGGTTATGGTGAACCTCTTAGAAAATGGTTGAAATCCTATAATATTGATGAAATAATCGATTTTGGAGATTTAGCAGTATTTAAGAACGTCGCTGCTTACCCAAGTATTATAAAAGTTACGAATAAAAATCAGGGTAAAGAATTTAATGTCGTGGATATTAAAAATCTGAATTTTATTGATTTGAAAGACTATGTTAAGAAAAATTTTTACTCTGTGAATTATTCTAATCTTGAAGATGAAGGATGGTCTTTAGTTAATCCAGATATTCAAAATTTACTGTTTAAATTACATGAAAATTCTGTTTTACTTGGTGAATATTTAAATGGCGAAGTATATAGGGGTATTACTAGTGGTTTTGACAAGGCATTTGTTATAGATGCTGTAACCTATGAAAAAATAATATCTGAAGACGTCAATAATAAAAATTTCATAAAACCTTATGCCATAGGTAAAGATATGAAACGGTATAATAGTCCTAAAACTGACAAATATCTACTTTACATACCATGGGGATTTGAAATTAATAAATTTAAATCAATTAAAGCTCATCTACTACATTTTCATGATGAATTGAAGAATCGGCCAGAAGTTAAAGCAGGTAGATTTAATTGGTATGCTTTAAGCAGATACGCTTCCGAATATTATAAAGAATTTGAAAAACCTAAGATAATGTACTTGAAATTCCAAGTAAAACCATCATTTACTATAGATTATGATGCTTATTTCCCAAATAGTTCCATATGGGTTATTCCTTTAGATGATAAATATTTGTTAGGAATTTTAAACTCAAAGATTGGATGGTTTATGATTTCAAATTATTGTACTAAAATTCGTAATGGGTATCAACTTATTTTTAGATATTTAAAGAAAATTCCAATTCACACTATAAATTTTAATAAATCTAAAGATGTTACCCTCCATGAGCGAATGGTTACACTGGTAGAGCAAACGCTACAACTCCACCAAAACCTTACAGATGCTAAAACCCCTGATAGAAAGGTGAGTATTCAAAGGCAGATAGATGCCACTGATAAGCAAATTGATAATCTAGTTTATAAATTGTATGATTTAACGGATGAGGAGATTAAGATTGTAGAAGATAGTTTAAAATGAATGGGAGGTTTGTTTATGTTTGAATTGTCATCGGAGCAAAAGAAGGTTATTAAGAATAATTTTAATAAATTTATAGAGTATATGGGCACTTCGGAGTTTAAGAGAGATTTTAAAGATAGAGAGGATAGAGTTTTATATTATCAACAAGTGTTGCCTGATAGGATAGATGAACTTTCAGAAATCGACGTTGACGATATAGTAACAAATCTTTGGGCTGCTCGGATATGGGGAAATAAACTGTATCATGCTCAAAAAATAATTTCAGATAATGGACTTCAGAAACTTCAAACGGAATTTAAACACTTGCTTGATAAAAATAAACCGCCATCGCAAAGATATCATAGAATGCTAAAAAATGTTACAGGTTTAGGCCCTTCATCGATTACTGAAATGTTATCATATATCCAGCCAAATGAATGTGGAATATGGAATAAGAAGGCCAGAGGAGCTTTAGAAATTCTTGGCATATTTGATGTCGATCCAAAGAAATATGAAATAACTGATCAAGAATATGAAATGTTTAATCATGTTTTAAATGCTATAGCTAACGAAATTAAAGATTTCAGGGCATCTGAAATGTCAGAAATAGAAATTGATTTATTATTCGTTGATTTCTTTTTATATACAGTGATTCAAGACGAAAAACCTATTGTAGACATAGAATATAAGGAATTCGATCATGATGAAATCAAGGACCTTACTGCAGACGTCGGCAGTATGTTAGGTTTTGAGACTAACAAAGAACTACGAATTGCGCATGGTGCACAGGTAGATGTGGTTTGGCGTACAAAAATAGGTAACTTAGGCACTGTAACTTATGTCTTTGAAGTGCATAAATCTGGATCGATTGACAGTTTATTATTAAATTTGCAGAAAGCAAAGAGTAACCCCACGGTACAAAAATTAATAGCTATATCTGATGAAAAACAGCTCAATAAAATAGAAAAGGAATGTGAAGGACTTCCCGAAGAGTTCAAAAGAGATTTAGTATTTTGGAATGTAAAAGACGTCCAAGAGGTATCTTCACACCTACAATCTGCCATGGAGATAATAGATGGTCTTACTCTGACTTCAGAGACGTTTAATTTAAAATAATTTAACCCCTTTTGATAGTAAATCACTGTAGAATGTTCATCGAGATCACCAAGAAATCTTTTATATTATTAGGGAATCACAATGTCTGAAGAGGAAAATCGAGACTTTAGATCTATTAGAGAAAAATTACCTCCTGAATCATTTTTTATACATCCTGATGGACCAAATCCTCCTCCTAAAGATTTAATTGATCAAAAGACTTGGGATGAGATAAACTGGCTAACTGATGATGTCAGTCTACGAACGTCAGATAATCACGGCACCGAAATACAAATTTTATTTGGGCTTTGGGAGGCATTAATTGGTCAATTAAATATTAAAGAAGATGCTATGTCTAATTTTATTTTAGACATATCGGATGAATTTCAGGCGTCACTTTTTAATTTAATTATTGGATACTATCGCGTTTCAGCATCATGTCTTAGGAACGCGCTAGAAATATCCATTTATGCACTATACTTTCAATTCTCTGATCAGCAAGATAAGATTGATGTTTGGTATGAAAATCCTGAAAATAAAGAATTTAATAAAATTAAAGGATTTGGGAATGTTTGTAATCAATTAAATAACGTAAAATATTTTAAAGAATTGAACAATGCTATTGAAGAAGAATTTGGATTCTCTTTATTTAATCAGAAAATACGAGAGAAATCTCCAGGCACAGTGAGGCAACTACACGATCACCTAAGCAAGTTTGCCCATTCACGACCGACATATACTCATGGTGCGATGTGGAAAAGTAATGGACCAGTATATGAACCTAATGTTTTTAAATACATATCTGAACTTTATTTAGATACATTTATGTTTGTTTATATTTTCATTAAACTATCGAGACCCGAAATTCGTCTGAGTCCTGAATTATGCAATTACACATTAAATAGCATAATAAAACCAAGAGAATTAGCTGCTTTTCCTTTCATGCTCGTATTTCCAGAGTGCGTTGATTTATTACAGTAAAACGCTTGAATATGTAATCTATTTTTTTTAAAGATTGATTCACTATTTATCCTAAAAATTCATATAACTTCTATTCTCATTTCTTTATTTAATCGGTTTGGCTTCTAAGGCAAATTTTGAAGAATTCATTTCCATTTGGTAGACATCCATATTTTTTTCTTTTCCAATGTCTAAAATGATATTCTTATTATCCTTATCTGCTTTAGCTCCTAAATAGATAGCTGTCGGTGTCGGAACTTTAATTATGGGTGCAGATTCTGTTTCATTCTTACAATATAAGACATATCTCCATTCATTTTCATATTCCCAACCTTCATATTTATTTAGAGCAGAAAAAACTTGAAACATATTATTATTTAAGCTGTTTTCTTCAATTAATCCCAGTTGGACACCATCGATAATTTTATTTAAGCCAAGTCCATCCATATACTCTAAAAGAACATTTTTATTTTGGGAATGTTCATCTGTAAAATATTCGTCGATATGAAAGATTTTTTTCGAGTAATTTATTGGATAAAGAAGACGCGTTAAGTGACTAGTGTATCCCAGTGATTTGAAATCATATTGAACACAAAATCCCGTATGCTCCTTAGCATAGTGACTCCACATTAAAATGGACCTATAATCTTCACTAAAACATGAAACTAGTAAATATGATTTTAATGTATCAACATCAGGATTTATTCTTCGAATTTTTTGTTCGATATCTTTCCTTATTTCCCTAAGTTTTTTTGGATCACTTTTACATTCAGGACACTCATTTTTAGCTACGTATTTAAAAAAACCGTCGACACGTTGTTTACTTCTTGTTATTTTCGACATTTGCTTGTTAGTGAGACCAAATGCTTTTTGAAATCCAGCTGGATCCTCCTCTATACTTTTTTCTATAATATAATCATTGAGATAAAGAGGTTCTCCTAAGATAAAAACGGAATCATAAGGATCATTAAATTTAGAAGGGTCCGAAAGTAAGACAGTATTTTCTTTCAATGATTTTACGTGGTTGCCATCTTCATCGAATGTTCTATATCTATATAAATACTTAGGAAAATTTTTATATTTCAATTTGGCGGCTTTTGTCGCATCAATTTTCGCGGGATCATTAGAAAATAATAGTTCCACAAATTCATCTTTCCACATACACTAACCCCCGACATTTCTTACTTATATTAAAAGTATTCCAACCAACACCGTCATAATTGCTCTCGCATTCACACAACCAACCCTATAAATATTAATTATCAATTACCATAAAAAAATTTTCTCATAAATTATAGCAGCACCCATCATGCGTGAAGAAGTGAATGTGTATATTTAAGCGCATAAATAGAGAATGAGTGTTCTTAGAAACTGCAATATATCATCGAATTGGTCTATATTAAACTATGCAGATTCGAGAGCTTTGAATTACTTTATTTAATATTCTAATCATATAGTTTGATTTTTTTTTGATATTATCATATCTCATAGGCCGATGTGCCCATTTATCGATAGTGAATGCATATCTTTAAATAAGCATGTATGAATAGGGATGATCAGTCCTCTATATAGAGGATAGATATTTAAAATAAATAAACAAGGTGTATGTAATGCAAATGAAACATCAAAAGTTGATCTATTTAGATCCTGAAGAAAAAGAAGGATTAGAAAATATATTAAAAGAAATTGAAGCTAATGGAGGTCAAATATCTATGATAAGATTAATTAGAGACTCCATTAGGGTGTTTATAGAATATTATGCCAATCAGGCGATTTTTAAATACTCACCGATTTACAGTCAAAAGGATGAATTATCGAATGAAGAATAGGAATTATAGCTGGGCAAGGATTCGAAAATCAATCCAATCAGCAGAAAAGAAGGAACCTGTTAATTACATGTTTGTCAAATGGGCAATCCCTAAACTATCTGATGAAGGAATAGTTGACGCTGAGAGGATAATGAAGAAAAAATATCCTAATGCTTATGAAGAATGTAAAGAAGAATTGTACGAACGAATGAGTATAGTTGGAATGACGCCAGAAGATTTTTTGGAAGATAAAGAAATTAAATTTATAGTACTTATTAGTGGCCCCCATAAGTATCTTTTCGTTAATCCAAAATATACCCTGACTGAAACAGAACATGAATTTGTCCTTAAAAATTGTTATAAGAATTATGATTTATACTCTTTCTATTTTGTTGGATTGCAATGGTCTAATGGTAAAATTGCATTCAAAGGGGGAAAGATTGAAATTGTTCCTGATTATTGCTCAAGCCTTCGTATATTCCGTAAGAATATGGAACCAACATCTAAATTTTTAGAAGGCGAAATTCAAGAAGAAGAATTAAACTACAACTATTTCATATGAATTCAATTTTGAATAGAGAAATAGTTTTATAATTATGTTATGCAATATTTTTTTAGTTGGTTCAAAATGGTTGGAAAAATCAGAGTGCGAGATTGTCCTAAGATTGAAAGGATAAATCTAGGAAGTAGCTTACCTGACGTGAGGAATTGTCTCCCTACAATTCATTTTAATGAAAGTGGAATTCATATTTTAAAACTTCAACCAGGTGTAGGCAAGACGCACAGAATAAAGCGATTTTTAAAAGGTGAGAAAAGCTTTTTAATCGTGACAAAATCCCACAAGCTCCTAAGCAGCGAGTATGACGAAATTACATCCAATCATTGGTATGGATTTGAGCACCTATGTCAAAATTATAAAAAAGTTAAGAAATTAAAGGATAGTAAGGTTTCCATAGGCATTATATGTGAATTGCAAGGCTGTAATAAAAAAGACTGCGCTTATTGGAAACAGTTCAACAAAAAGAAAGTAATCGGTCCTTTTCATTATCTTCCCACCAATCGGGTTAGATACAAAACTGGCGATAGAAAGTTTAAATTTGATTTACTGGTTTTCGATGAGACTTTAGACAAATATGAGACTATCACGCTTCCAAAGGAACAAATAGATACTTCTGCTAGTATAATTGACAAATACGTTCCTGTGACGGAGTCAATTGAAGAGATTTATAGGTTTATAGGAAAGAATGAAATTCCCCCCACATATCTGGTAGCTAGCATAAACGGAAGGAAGAACAGTGCTATAAAGCAGGCCATTGGTAAGAGAGAATGGGATGATGTGGCTGAAATTGCGAAATTAGACGTATACCAACTTAGAAAATTCATTTATTACTATAATATTTATGAAGACATAGAATCCTATCCAGAACCTTATTTATATTACGCTCTCGATTTGGCCTTACAAGGTGTACCTGTTATATTTTTGGATGCTACTTTTGACACAAAAGCTTTTGAAGTGTTGCTAGGTCGATATACATATGAAAATTCGATTGTTAACCGTTCCACCTTGATAAACAGAGAGATCGCGAATATAGACGATCTCAGAATTAAACTATACTACTCTAACGTAATTAAGAAGGAAAAGAAGATTTATCAAATGGATAAAAATAAATACAATTATCGTTCTGGGATTTTAAGGAAGATAGGCGATGAGGAAGTACTTACTGAAAACGGAAAAAGAGATGTTAAACAGCTTAGAGATTATATTATTGAATCTAAAAGAAAATATAACTCTGTAGGTATCGTTACTTATGAACCCTTGGAGACAAAATTTAATGATTTAGGTGAAACGGAATACTTTGGCAATCTGAGAGGATCTAACGCTATCAAAAATGTAGATGCACTATTTATCATCGGAACACCTGAACTCCCCGCTAAAGAGGTCATACATGATTTTAATAATCTCGCTTTGACGAATTACAAACCCAAAAATGCAATAAAACTTACGTATAGAACAAGAAGAGGAAAGCATTACGCAGGCCGAGAACATAAAAAGCCAAATCCTGAAAAAGCAGATTTTCCTCTTTCTTATTATGCATATACTCCTAGGGAGATAGACATTTATTCTAGATTTTATTTAAGCCAACTAAAATCTGAAGATTTCTTCATACCTGTGGATGAAAAGAAGCCTCTACCCATAGCATGTGATTCTGATGATCGTGACGAATTATTATATTTAATTCCAGGCATGCGTGAGTCGATGCTGAGTGATGGGGTCATATACAGTAATGTTTACTATCCCTTACCTGAATTTGCTTTTAACCTATCCGAGAGTGAAAAATATCAAGCGCTTCATCGAGCCAGACCATTCGAAAATAAAGCGGAAATATACATTTTTGGTGACGTGCCAGAACGAGCAAAAATTGAGTTTAATCTTGAAACCTTAAGTAAAGCACAGACTGAACGACATTTCCACCCTCAAGGCATGTATCCTCTGCCTTTGTACAGATTAATAATGGATACGTACGCGCAAAATTCTACCTTAACTTCTGAGGAAATAGCCAAAAAAATCACGTTATACAAAGACGAAGAATTCAAAAGTGGTTATAATTCCAGATTGGTAACTGCTATAAAAAAAGCACAAGTGACTATTGAGCAGATTACAAAAATTCACGAAATCATTATCAATTCTGACTTAAAGGATGAAAAATCAATAATAAAGGCGCTCAGGAGACTAAAAGTAGATAAGGAATTAATTGAGTATTTCATTTTTTATGCAAGGGATGGAATATTCGTTCGCACCAAAACCTAAGAAATGAAAACTCACTCTTAATGCTTTAAATTAAAATTCGACCGAATTCCATCCATATTAGAACATCAATTTTTTTAAATTATGAAAATTTCCTAAGATTGATGCAAAACTTGGCTTCCCAAAAGCGTCTGAACAATGCTCAAAAAGCAAAATACACACGCAGAATCCTTTTTCTCAAAACACTACCCCCCTTAATATATTATATTAATTACTAGAACATTATATTACAAACCAGAGAATTAGTCCTACAAATTTGGTATCAATAATAAGGGAGAAGACTTCTAAAGGAGGACTGCGGCGTTCCTATGCAATCCTTATCTACTAGTGATCGAATAGGAGAGTGATTGAGATTTCTCTTCCATTCTATTTTTTCGCTCTCTAAATCAGGAATCTGTTAACTTGATGTACCTAATGCTATTTACCATATTTAATCATAATTAATTAATTTTACGAATGTTTATTACAGCATGATTTCTACTGTTTCAAGGGATTTAATAAAAAGGAGATATTATTGTGAGTGAATACGTTAAAATAAAAATAGGAGACAACGCCTCTGTTGGTATAATCGAGGCTGAATTCAAGGCATCCGAAGAAACTATTATTGCATTAAAAGAATTAATAAAAAAGAATATTAAATTATCTTGAATTACCTTATAGCAAAAGGGTCTATATTCAGATGTTCTTCCTTCAAGTCTATTGAGCCTATATTGTGAATAGAGATTAATTTCTTATCCCATTCTGATCTATCTTCAAATTCAATTTCAACCAATGTATGTTCTTCATTTATTCGTATATCTTTTACATCATCTTTACCTACTTCAAAAACATCTTCACCGGCTTTTAATTTAATAACTATTGCCATTATATCACCTCTCAAATTTCAATACATATATTCCTACGAGACATTAAACTTTATGGATTATCCTTTTCCTTTTTTTCATTTTCACGTTTAATATAATTAAGGGCAAAAATTACATCCGAAAGGGATAGAAACTTATCAATGAAAATTTCTCTTTCATTTTCCTCTTTATTGTCGAGCTCTTGCATTGTTAACAATCTTACAATACTCCTGTTGAAAAATAACCATTTATCATTATCAATTTTTTCCCCGTCATGTATATTTGTTAATATATCTTTATATAATTCACGAGCATATTTCAATTCATCATCAAAACGTATACTTCTATCTAAACCTAACATAGCCATTTTATAATCCCCCTTCCATTATCTGATTATTAATTGACTACAATACTATATGAATTTTTATAAAAAAATTAGGAGATAAAAGCAATGCAGTTATCGAAAATAGAATTATTGTTACATGGGGAAACCGTTGCGCAGATTTTTCAAGTAGGCCAACATGCTGTTGAATCTATTTCATTAATAGAACATCCAGAACAAATTACAATTACTTTCCAGAAAGATAACGATTGGAATTATGAATTAATCCCATTTTCAAGCATTAAAACATTAAGATACACCATTTGAAGCTTTCTCTCCTCCCTATTTGGTAACTAAATCTATTAAGCTTTCCCACAGATTTTATAAGTTTAATTTATTCGAGCAGCATCTGCATTGTTTTACCACCTAAACTACTGCGGGGTCTTAGGAAGTTGTTGCTCCATTAAATTCACTTTCTAACATGATAATATTTAAAAGCTCACCCGCACCTCGGCGAACATCGAAACACACGTAGAGGCGCTTATATGAGAAAAGGAGAGAGCATAATCTCCCTATCTTAAATAAGCCATATAAGGGCTTCTAATGAGTAAATAAGCTCATGTAGCTCCTTAATTATGGATTTAAAGATTATTGGCTTCCAAATTATTCAGTTTGGCTTTTATTTGAAAGAGCTGTGAGAAGTTTTTCCTCATCAATGGTTAATTTATCATTATTATCTTTTTTATTATTCAACTGTCTTTCGACTTCTTCAATGATTAACTTTGTTGATCTTTTACCCATTTCTTCAATTGCATAATCTCTAAACTCTGCTTGCTTAACTTTCTCTTCTTCAATTCTCTTCTTTAATAAGTTAATTTCATCCGTCATACTTGATAATTTTCCACTGTATTGTTTTTTAATTTCTTTGACTTCATCGCTTTCGATGGTTATAGTTTTCACCGGTGCAATGCTTAAGTACGGTAATACTTTCAGATACTCTTTTTTCAATCGTTTAACATTATCAGGTCTCTTATATCTTCCCTTAGTATCACCGATATCATGACCTAACAACCACTCTGAATCGAGATCCTGCATATATCCATCGTTTACTGTCGTAGCGAAGAATTTACGTAGAGCATGGGGATGTCCAAAATGATAAGGATTATTATTACCCAATTTACAGTATCCTAACTCTGCTTTATCGCTCATATCTGCAAACGCATGTTCCAAAGTATTCAGCTTCATCTTAAGTCCTTTGACTTCAAACAAGTAATCTTCAGGAGTAGTTACCGGATGGTGAGTTTCTCTCCAGCTCAAATAGTCTAATACTGCTTCTAAGGCTTCTGGACTATTAAAAGTATAGTAATCAAAATTGGTTCTCACTCTCGTAATATCCCATACGCCTATCTTATCTTCTTTCTTCCTCAATGTATCAATGATTTCCTTTATAATGATCCTGTCATTTATGGGTAGTTCGAATGCTTCTAACAGATGCTTAATATTGAGTTCCCTTACTTCCGCCCCTCCCATACCACTGCTCATCATTAACTTGATCATAGCTTCGTATTTTAGGTTTGCATAACCTAACATCTTTTTGATATCATCTTTCTTCGGTATTTCCTCTCTAATCTTCTTTTCTCTCTTATTCCCGTTATTGATATGGGGTAAATCAATCTCATATTCCTTGTAGAATGTTCTAACGGTTCCTATAGCATTTTTAATATAATTAGTTGAATTACCCTTTTCCTTTAAGTGTTCCCTGAATCCTAATAAGTGTCTCTTGATTCTACGGTTTCTAGGCTTTATTCCTTCATCACTTTCCCTTTCAGCTTCCTCGATTAATTCGGTTGGATTCAATTCGACGTATTTGCAATAAAGGGTTATTCTTTGGATGTAGACTCCCCTACTGCCTTCTTTTAACTCTCTGTTAAGAAAGAAATCCATTATTAAGGGGTCTTCCTCTATGGTTTCTTCAGTTATCATAGATTATATTATGTCAATTCTAGAATATAAAGGTGGAGATTCTATGATTGGAATATGGATAATTGTTTTATTTTCATATTCCAAAATCCCCCTAAATCTCTATTTTTTTTAATTATCAAATCTTCTTTTATCTATAACTCTTACTGCTTTTCCTTCACTTCTAGGTAATGTTTTAGGCTCCACCAGAGTTACATTAACCCTTAAACCTATTTCATTATGTATATAATTTTCAATTTTCTTTTTGATACCAACTAATTCTTTAATTTCATCAGAAAAGAGATCAGAGGATGCTTCCACCAGCACCTCCAGTTCATCTAGGTGATGAGGACGAGTGGCAATTATCTGGTAGTGAGGCTCCAATCCATCCATTTTCAATAGTGCCTTCTCAATCTGGCTTGGGAATACAGCCACACCCCTAATTTTAAGCATATCATCAGTTCTTCCTGTGATACGATCCATTTTAATTAAAGTCCGGCCACAATCACATTCACCTCTACGGAGAGTGGTGATATCTTTTGTTCTGAAGCGAATTATAGGCATACCTTCCCTGGTAAGAGTAGTTAAAACCAATTCACCTCTTTCCCCTTCAGGTAAAGTTTCAAGAGTTTCCGAGTCAATGATCTCCGGGTAAAAGTGATCTTCCATAACGTGTAATCCATCCTGCATAGAACATTCTAAGGCTACACCCGGCCCTATTATCTCCGTGAGTCCGTAAATATTATATGCAGGGGCGTTGAATCTTTTTTCGATTTCTCGCCGCATTTCAACAGTCCACATTTCAGCACCGAAACCTATAAATTTCAAATTCATTTCTTCCCAATTTAAACCCTCTTCTTCTGCCACTTCCGCCAGGTATAATCCATAGGAGGGTGTAAAGATCATGATGGTGGTTCCAAAATCCTTCATAATCTCGATTTGTCTTTTTGTTTGCCCTGTGGAGATGGGAATAACGGTGCATCCAATTTTCTGGGCTCCGTAATGTACTCCGAAACCTCCGGTAAATAAGCCGTAACCATGAGTATTCTGGATGATATCATCCTCTGTTGCTCCAAACATGGTGAGTCCTCGAGCCATTGCTTCTGACCATATTTTTAGATCCTTCCGAGTGTATCCAGATACGGTTGGTTTTCCTGTGGTTCCCGAGGAAGTGTGCACTTCCACGATTTTTTTAGGTGAAACCGCGAACATTCCAAAGGGATAAGCTTTCCTTAGATCATCCTTAGTGGTAAAAGGCAGTTTTTCAATATCTTTTAAAGTTTTAATATCTTCAGGTTTGATTCCAGCTTTATCGAAAAGCTTTTTATAATATGGAACATTATTATAAGCTCTTTTAGCAACGCTGCGCAGTCTTAGAAGTTGTAAAATCTCTTTATCTTCTTGTAACATGCATTCTACTTCTTCATTCCAAATCATTTTATTTCTTTCCCATTTTAATTTAGATTAAAAAATTTTTTTGAAAAAATTTTTAGTGCCTAAATATTTTTTTATTTCACTTGGAAGCTATTTATTACCTGATTCATCTGATTATTATCATTTAATAGTGTAGTGTTAAATGTGAATATGATGATATAAGCTGTATCATTTTTTTCTATAGCTATCCCACGAGTATTATAAATATTGTTAGTATTAGTAGTAGTGTTATTATAAGTAGCTTCAATATCGTAACCATTAACTCCACCCATAGTGACGTTACCTTCGTAGGTAATCTCACCATTCTGCATTATGGATTGCCGCCACTGAAAAATAAATTCTGTAAAACTAGTATTTCCCAGATCTTCACTGAAAACAGAAAAACTATTATTCGGATCCTTCTGTACCGTCACAATTAAAGGAGCTTGCACCTGCTGATTCAATACTGTCCAACCTTGCGGATAATTGAAAGATATTATACCATTATCATAAAGATTTTGATTAACCGTCACAGGGGTGGTGGTATTATTAGTTCCGTTAGATATAATGGTTTTATGGCTACCAACTCCCGCTATAAGAGCAGCTGCTACTATAATAATAATCAAACCAATTAATCCTAAAATAATCCTATTATCAACAACATTATTAAATTTATCCTGCAAATCCTCAGATTTACTTAATTTAGGAGGACGAGTTCTATCCTCAATATTACTATCCTTAATTACACGAGCCTTACCAAAATAACCTTTAGAATCATCATTTGATTTATCCAATTTAGGGGGGCGATTGCTATCCTTATCCTTAATTAAACTAGTCTTATCTTTTAAATTATCAAGATTAAACTTTGAATTATTAGAATCAGATCTATCCAACTTAGGAGGACCAACTTTTCTCAAAATATATCACCAATAATTTTCCTACATCATTATTTATGATTAAATAATTTAAAGTAATCTGTTACAATCTAGATTAATGATTCTACATTCATATTTAAATTAAACTATAAAATAGGCATATGATTATAACTTAAAAGAATATTATACAGAATTTAGAACTAGATAACTAGAATACTGTAAATTAATAAAAGAATATAAAATAGGATTTATTTAATATGAAACATAAAACCTATCCCCTAAAAAACAACCCACTTAAAAGTTGGAATGAAGTATTCGAAAATCCCCGGCCTATAACATTAAAAGAAAAATTCCAGACCGGGACAGTTATCATCAATAAAAAAGGAACACTAAACCCTGAACATCCCCTAGCCCAAGACATTAAAGATGAAGAATTAGAAGTACCCATACTCGCCTACTGGATACATAATGAAAAACAAGGTGATTATCTACTCGACGCCGGGCTTGATAAATCATATTACCAAGACCCTCGTGGAGGGATTAAAAAACCTCTCGCAGAAGAATTCATCCAAAAAAAAGATCAAAATATTAAATTTCACATTGAAAAGAATATAATACAACTCAAAGCAGTATTCCTAAGTCACTTACACCCCGATCATATAGCAGGAATCAGAGAACTACCCAAAAACATCCCCTATGTCATAGGTAAAAATGAATTCGAAGAATACAAACCAGAAAATTACGGAAACTTTCTAAAAAACCTGAAAATTCTCTACGAAATAGACTTCTCCAAAAAAGATGGAATATCACCCCTGGGACCCAGCGTAGATTTATTAGGCGACGGATCACTCTGGGCAATCTCGACACCAGGACACACACCAGGACACATCTCATTCCTAATAAACAGTTATAATGGACCCGTCTTCCTCACCATGGATGCATGTTTCATCCATGAGAATTTAGAAAAAAAAGTAGCACCAAGCAGTTATACCTGGAATGTAAAACTAGCACAAAAAACTCTTGAAAAAATAATTCAGTTTCTTAAGGAATATCCACAAGTTAAAGTGCTATGCGGACATGAGTGCAAGGAACTTTAGTAAAGTGTGATTTTTTTACACAAATATGAATTTGAAAGCTTAATTAAGTTATTTAAGCGGTTTTTTGATTTACTTATTATTAAGCTTTGAAATTTATAATTTTATTATTTTTTAAAAGAAAAAAAAGTACTTAAGGTACATTTAAGCCTGTAAAATAATTTCCCACAGATACTGAAAAATTAGCTTCAATGATCGCTGCAATAAAGATTAAGACTATTGCAATTACAAGCAATGCTAAAGAATCCTTAAATTTCCAATATTGCTCACTTATAGTAGTGCTTTTTAATAATCCTATAACCAGACTTGTAAGCCTGAATCCTGCAGCACTTGCTATAATAAAACCCGGAATTTCAAATATGCCATGAGGCAAAGTGTAAATAATAAACTCTCCCGAAGTAAGAACAGTATAATTGCCAACTATACCACCATGCATAAAATATCCTAAAAAAGCTCCATAAATGAATCCGTTAAAAAATAAGGCTCCTGCCGGAATTATTCCAATTATTCCACCAATGTATGTAAAAAGCAAAGCTTGAAGATTATGCAGGAATATTGAAAGTGTGGTTATTTTGACAATTTGTCCACGAAGCATCTTTACAAGAAATGTTAAGAAATTTCCAGTGAAGCCTGATGAAAAATAGCCAATAAAAAGACCTATAAATAAGGATGCAAAAAATATGGATACTGCAATAGTTAAAACCATCTTATTTCGCTTATAAAGACCTATAAAAAAATTAAAGAACTGATCCTGAAAATTATTATCTGAAATCATTCTAGACATAACTAAATTTTCCCCATTTTCCATTTTAATTATCGTTTAATTCAGTCATTTTAGTTCAATGACCATTAAATTTTTTTTATCATCAAATTAAACTGTTCGCTGT
>Ga0255361_1000123_pt1 | contig 18081 bp, 22 predicted proteins | sample GFST75r1metaG_FD_186005 | JGI IMG/M metagenome (GOLD analysis project Ga0255361, IMG submission 186005) | Peat soil microbial communities from Stordalen Mire, Sweden - G.F.S.T75.r1 | ecosystem: Environmental > Terrestrial > Soil > Wetlands > Peat | place: Sweden: Norrbotten County, Stordalen... | reverse complement strand
AGCGGTAGACAGTGTGCCATTCCGGGAAATCGTGCGGTAATTCACGCCATTGACACCCTGTAGTAAGCGAGTAAAGGATGGCATTGAATACGTCATAAAGATCATAACGACGCGGTCTTGTATGCTTACGGAAGTTTTCTAAATCAGGTTGTATTAACGCAAATTGCGCTCGAGAAATATTGCTTGGATAATCTGGCATGACAAACTCCTCAGTCGGTTTTCCACAATTCTACCAGATTCAGCAGATACTAGACAGGTTCTAAGGGACTGGTGGAAGCTGGCATCTACTACTTCAACTATCACAATTGTTCGAACCAAAGAAATGGCCTCACCCCCAGCAGAGTACTGGGGTGAAACCATTTAGAAACAACCAAAGCTTTTTATTATTTCATCTGCCAACTTGACAGGGCCGACCGCAAAACCTCTCTAAGGGCTCTTTTCATTCCTAACAGGCTATCTCTTTACTCAATATTTGCATGGTGAGCTTCCATAAAAGTTTCACTCCTGTTCAGGCGTTCTTGAAGGCAAAGTACGCAGGCTTCAAAAAGGATTAAACAACTTTGTTCAAAAAGTGCACCCATGGGTTGATGAGACTGTTTATGAGCTGTTCTCTTCGTATCGGTCTTGATAAGAACAGCTGTTTGAACCAAGTCTACCAATGATGATTTCTCGGCTGTGGTTACGAGTACCATATCAGCATCTGCGGTTAATGCCGTCCTTGCCGCTTCCAATAGAGAAGGAGAGTTACCTGATCCGGACACAATCAATAGGAGATCCCCCTTGCTAATGGGCGGGCAGGTGATTTCACCCACAATGTGCACCTTAAGTCCCAACTGTAGTAAGCGATTGCCAAACATGGCGACTACCAGGCCTGAACGGCCGTGTCCAGTGATAAAAATAGTTGTAGCATGCATTAGTTCAGTTAGTAAGCGCTCAACTTGATTCGAATCAACAGTTTGCTTATCTATTTCCTTTAACACAATGGATCTGGCAGCATCAATCGTGTACATAGTCAGCGATCCTTTCCTGCAATTTCGCAATATTTGATTTCGGATCACTTACTTTGGTCAAGTAACTACCAGAAACGAACTCGTTAGCTCCAGCTTTAAGCATTGTTCCAATAGTATCAGCGGTTATGCCCCCGTCTACTTCGATCACAAAATGTGCTTTGTGCGTGGCCCGATATTGAGACAGCCAAGTCACCTTCTGTTTCATTTCGGTCAGAAACCCATTTGAATGACGGCCGGGACTGATTGTCATCACTAAAACGCGATCCAAACGTGGTAAAAGTTCAGTTAATAGTTCGGGTGAATCACCAGGATTTAGGGCAACGCCAGCTTGAATCCCAGTATGTTGAATGGTTTCAATCAGATTGAAGCTATCGACTATGCTATTGTGGTGAAAGGTAACACTGGATGCGCCAGCCTCAATAACCAGTTTACTGACAGCTTCAGGATCAGATACCATTAAATGAAGATCCAAGTTGAACTTCGTGTGATCGTGGAGCCAGGCAACAAGCCTATCGTTTAAACCTAGACTTGGGACATAGTGTGAATCCATAACGTCTACGTGTAACGCTTTAATCCCGGTTGTTTCAAAGGTGGTTAACATGCTCATAAACTTGTCTGGGGTGATATCAAGAATGGACGGTAAGATTTGTTTAGTCATGGGTGTCCTCCCTGAGTTTTTCACCTACTGCTCCCGAAGGATGGTTGACGAGAAAATGTTGCTCAGTAAAATGTTCAATTTGCATCAAGCCCACAGCAACAACATCAAACAGAGTGATTACCGCCAGAATACTGATCGTGGCCAACATATTGAATTTGTCTAACTCGCGAGTTGTTTTGGCCATGACGACTAGATCAGCGCCTTTACCCAAGACGGACTTAGGATCTTCGGAGATGGTTACAATCTGCACATGTTTTTCTTTGAGATTGGGTAAGAACGAAGTCAGCTCTTTAGTGTTTCCACCTTTTGAAATGAAGATCACTACGTCACCTACATTCACAGCACCTAGGGCACCATGAACAGCATCTGATGGATTTAAGAAGAAGGCCGGTATGTCCACAACACGTAAGGTGTGAACTGCCTTTTTAGCTGCCATCGCTGAAGTTCCGCAACCTGTCAGAAAAATATTACCCTTACAATTTGCCATCAAATCAATTAGCCTTTGAACTGGTTCGGTGTCGATTGAAGTTGCGAGCTTTTCGATCTCTTCACCTTCGATGCGAAAAAGTGAACGGATTTGCTTTTCGTCAATTGACATTACTTGTCATCTCCCACCAAAATGATGTTGACTATTCGATTTCGTTCACGGGTTTGATCAAAATCAACAAAGTAAATTGAACCTACGGACCCATTCATCAAACGGCCATCTTTGATGCCAAGCGTGACATTTGATCCCAATAGATCAGCCCGAATATGCGCATCGGTATTTAACATGCTCCACTTTTCTGCTGGATAGTTAGGATCCGTCTTTTTCATTCCATAGGCAATGTGCTTTGGACCTGGACTGAGATAAGGAAAGTTCTCAGTGGTTTGTCGAGGAACGAGTCGGTCTAACAGATGATCAATATCAACTGTCAGGTAATCATCACCGTAATAGTTGGTGTCATGCATGTACTCATCGAAGTACACCGAACAAGTGGTGTGAGCGGTCTGCACTAAGCAAAGACCATTCTTGATGTTGCTTTCTTTAATAGCTGACATGACTTGATCCGTGAGTCGATGGTAGGAGGGCCGTCCCTGTACAGTGTGTATCTTAATGTCTTTAAAAAAAGTGCTCACAATGGTGCCTCCTATTCCTCAATTTCTTTTTTGACTTCGTCATAGACCTTGTCTGAGCCTATACCAGTCAACAAGGCTACACCATTGATTATCTTTGATTTGATATTATCAGGGACTACGGTTGTGCTGATAACAATGTCATAACGATCGTTCTTAATATTATCGATTTCATCACCAACTGCCGATTGTTTGATCGTTACCTTGTTTGAGAGGCCTTGTGCTTTCAACCAGTCTTCCACTTTTGCCCGGACTACCGTTGAAGTTGCATGGCCAGCGCCACACATAATTAACATCTTTTTCATTATCAACCCACTTCTTTCTCTTTTTGATTGTATTTCTTCACAACGTTCAGATAGTACAGAAGTCCTAACATAACAAGCGTGACAGCTATAATTCCGAAAATGCTCATAGCTTTTGAGGCCCAAACCATTAACGCATTTGGCCACAAACCTGCTGAAACAAATGAAACCGTTCCTTTATTGCCAATATTGTAATTTGCCAATTTGAACGCCTTGGTAACAAGCGGTGCCAACCAAGTCGAGAGATACAACATCGGAATCGTATAAATCGCGCCTCCGATCAAGGAGCGAATGATATTACCCTTAAAGGCTGCAACTAAAATTGTAAAAACAAAGACGAACAGTGGGAGATCACCAAACGGTAAGACTTTGTTACCAGGCAAAATCACTGCTAAGAACAAAGCCACTGGGATCATCAAAAAACTAGTGGCCGCAACCGAAGGATGACCGACTGTCAAAGCGGCATCCATACCGATATTAACAATCTTGCCATGTAAATGTTTCTGCGTGAAGGCCTGAGTTGCCTCTGCAATCGGAGTTAAGGCTTCCATAAACATAGAGATCATCTTTGGTAACAGTTTCAGTACCGCGGCCATTTCCATGGCTAACTGAGAGGTCTTGGTGACATCATAGCCAGCGAGGATTCCGATACCAATCCCAATAATGAGGCCAATCACGATCGGTTCACCTAAGATTCCAAAGCGTTTTTCGATCGTTTCGGGAGACGCATCGATCTTGTTAAAACCAGGAATTCGATCAAATAACCAGTTCAACGGCCAAGCAAGCAAGACAGGTGACAAGGCCATCAAGTGGGTAATGGAGATTCCTGGTAACCCGAAGAACTTGCTGGTCATCGGTTGGGTCAGATCAGCCAAGAACAATTGCATCAAGAAGGCTGGAATCATTGCAAGGACACCATACAGATAATTCCCAGTTGCTCCCCAAACCAGTAGTCCAATGAATGTAGGTTGCCACAGATTCCAAACATCAATGTTGAGAGTTTTTGTCATTCCCATCCAGATGAGCAGCAGGTTCAATCCAAAGGCAATTGGAATGACCAACACACCCAGGGTGGATGAAAAGGCCAACGGGCCTCCGGGACCAGAGCCTAAATCGATAATACTGAGGTTTAAGCCATACCGCGAAACCATGAGTTTAATGGCTGGCCCAAGCGATGTCTGCAACAAATTTACAACCAAATTCAGACCGATAAACCCGATCCCAATCGTAATTCCTGAAACAAATGCTTTTGATGGCTTCAACCGGACACATAATCCCAAAATAAAAATAATAACGGGGATAAAGACCGTTGAACCAAGATTGATAAACCAGTGGATGGCTTCTGCAATCATAATTTTTCCTCCTCAGAAAACCCTAAATAATTTTATTTGTGTTTAAAATATCAATGACCTGTTTCTTGGTATCACTTTGATTAAGCTGCTGGAGCGTTTTCTGATCTTGAAACATGTTCATCAAATTACTTAACAACGCCGTTTGTTCATGTGGTGAGCTCATGGCAATCATGAACACCAAGGAAACAGCGACATTTTGTTCAAGATCCACCATGTTCTTGAAAATGATTGGCTTGGCTAAGGAAGCAAAAGCAATTTGGGATTTTTTGACGTAAATCGAATCCGTGTGTGGTATCGCCACCCCAATCGAACTGGTAGCTAAGCCGGTCGGATACTTTCCTTCCCGCGCCAAGACATGGGACAAAAACTTTTCAGTAACCAAGTCCTTAGCTTCTAATTGATGCGCTAATTTGGTTATGATTGTGGTTGCATCTGGTGCATCAGAATGCAATGTCATAATTTCTTCATTGAAAAACATCTAACTCTTCCCTTCGATTCATTGATTGATCAATTTTAGAAATTGATCGGTGGAATGTAGTCCAACAATCATTTGGACCATCTGTTTAGTTTGCACGAGTCGGTAGATATCCATCACCAAATCCCGATAGATCTTAACCTGTGCATCTGGTACGCAAGCGAGGACCACGATTGAAACCGGAACCGAATTCCAGTGAACTGGTTTTTGTAAGATCAAGAAGACAACTCCAAGGGAACGAACAGAAGTTGGAGCGGCATGTGGTAAAGCTGCTCCACTGTCCAACTCGGTGCTACCAAGACGTTCACGCCGAAAGATTGAGGATCTAAATTCTGGTTTAACCTTCCCCATGGCTTCTAGTTGACTAACAAGAAAATCCAATGCGGCCTGTTTGTCTGCAATCTTGTCCTTCCAAAAGATCAGGTGAGCATCAACGTTCTGTTGTAAGACAGGAAAGTGGATCGTCTCCTGACTGCTTTGCGGTTTAATAAGGGCGTTAGCATATGCCTGCATTAACTTAGTTTGATCATTAGAATCAAAGAGCGGTGAAATTCCTACAAAAGGAACTGGTGTAATCAAGCTCTTCAAATTCACACCGATGATGAGGCCAATACCGGTTAAGTCAATGCGATGGAAGTTACCTAAACTCGTGGTTAAATACTTTGTATTTCGAGGTAATAGCATTCTGATCTGAGACTTAACATAATCCCTGAGTTGCCCATGTTGATTAAAGACGATCAAGACGCTTCGACTGGTAACGACTTGGTTAATGGCAATATGAAAATATATCGTGACAAAGGAAACCTCATCGTCATTCAACTCTATATGAAACCGATCCTCTAAAAAGGACATTGTGTACCAAGTCATCCCAAACAGTTCGGGATATTGTGCTTTGATATCACCTAATAAGGGATTGCGCACGATTAGGCCTTTTTGAAGTCTTAATACCATGGCGGGAAGATGAAACATCAGCCGTTGTTGTAATAACTTGCGCCCCGGAAGTTTAATTTCCTGTAAGGATTCCATGCGTGCAATCAATTCTTTTACGGTAGCCCGCCATTCTGGGATGATACCGTTGCTAATTGGGCCGATCCGATAAGCGGAAAGGTTACGTGCCAACCAATCTAAATCCCATTTTGTGAAGGTTATATTGAGCAGTTGGGACAATGTTTTGAATAAGTGTGCAGCAACTGAAGTTGAATCTCCTGATAAATAGTCGTCATCTGGGTCTTGAAGGTTTCTAATCTGCACATGATACCCTAAGGCAGCACGTGTTGTCTGAACTAACGTGATGATTTGTAGAGCGAAGCGATAATAAGCTGGGACATTTTCAAACCATTCTATTTGATTCTCAACAAAATAGTTTCTTAGGACTTTCACCACATTGGGTTCGAAAAACTGTTCCAAATATTGACTAGAACTAAGGCGTTTTTCATCAGCACCAGTCACGACAAACGTAGTCACTGCGGTTTGGCGCTGCTCTTCATTACCATTAAACTGAAGTTCGTACCCGTTGGATTCGATCCCTGAGTTATCAATGGCAATCGTGTCGTTAATGGAAGCAATATCGTTTAGAATAGACGCTTTGCTGACTAACCAATGGTCGGACAATTCCTTGAGGGTTTGCTGCTTGTTCTGAAGAATAATTGCCTTGACCATCGCGGCCCGTCTTTGTGTCGGTGATATACCAATGACCCCTGGTTGTTCTTGCTGCATATCTTTTAAAGTAGCCATTGCTTTTACTTTAGCTTGGTCATGTCCGTTAACTTTGATTCCAACACGGGGCCTCTTCTTGATCTGAACGTTAAATCCAGTTATCGCGTCCGTAAGAACAGCAATATCTTTGTAAATGGTTTTGCTTGAGACATTGTATTGTTGAGCGAGAACCTTTGCGGGAACATAGTCTTTTTCCCCGCAAAGATAATTAAACAAGTCGACTTGTCTTTTATTCATTTCTATCCCCCTCACGATTTAAGTTATCACGAGACCGATATGAATGCGATTACATTAAAGGTCACTTGATTGTGGAACATTGTTTGAAGGTACATACAAGGACATTTGTGAGATTAGCTAGTTATTGAGTGGGGCTCCTATGCTGTAATTACGGACAAAAATAGTTTGTGCGATAATTGACAGATGAGGAATATTTTATGACCAATACAGCTATTCGCTACGACCAAGATTTTAAGAAAAATGCGGTACGTTTGAGTTTTAACTCTTCCAAACCAGTTAAAATCATTGCCTCCGAACTTGGTGTTCCTGAAAGTGCCCTGTATCGTTGGCGGAAGCTATATACCGAAGATGGAAAGCAAACGCCGTTTGCTTCTTTAGAAGCTGAGAACCGTGCCTTAAAACGTGAAAATGCCGAATTAGCATTGGAGCGTGATATGTTAAAAAAAGCCGCCGCCTACTTTGCCAGTCTCCAGAAGTAACCCCCAGCGATAAGTATGCTTTTATGTTGAGGGAAACCTCTGTTTCTGTGGTAAGGTGGGTGCGTTTGTTAGACGTATCAACGAGTGGTTATTATGCTTGGCGGAGAGCTTTGCCAAAGCGAAACGCCAAAGAAAGGCAATATCGTCAACGAATCAAACACTTTTTTGATCAAGGACAGGGCACTTTCGGGCCCAAACGCATCTGCGGTTTATTGCATAAAAGTAGTAGTTCTTGGTGAAATGTCCAGTATTGGCCGACCACCGCAAAACTGATAAAGTAAATGACGACAGAGAAGCCCGTCGCATAAAGATCTGCCATGGTCAGTGTTTTAGGCACCTTGATGTCCAACACCATTAATGTCAGCACAACCGCAAAAACGCCGTCGGAAATGGCATCAAGTCGACTCTCACTATTTTTAAACATGTGCATCTGTCCCTTCTTCGCTTTTTATCATAACCCCAAATGACGGTGCTTTAGCGTATGATTGACCTATCAACGTTCGCTGGCGTAAAAACCTGTTCCCCATGATCACAATCCGACCTGACACATGGCATTTCTAGATGCGCTAGATGACGTCCATTCAAATTCTTGGAGGTGCAATATGAATTTTTCGATCTTTGCCTTTTTACTGATTGCTGGGATCGGTGCTGGGTTAACGTCCACTTTAGCCGGCTTGGCTTCACTGGTTTCGTACCCAGCCTTGCTTGCAATTGGCGTGCCACCGGTTATTGCTAACGTCACAAATACCGCAGCACTCGTTTTTACTGGGGTTGGCTCGGCTGTATCCTCACTGCCAGAACTCCGTGGCCGAGGTAAATTTCTCTGGCGGCTGGTCTTACTGGTATCACTCGGTAGTATTTTTGGCAGTGCCTTGTTGCTGATCGCTCCAGCGGCCACATTTGAAAAAGTTGTGCCCTTCCTCATCATTGCCGCGGGTCTGTTACTACTCTTCAGCGGCAGACTGCCCACGCAAGAACATCGTCCCGGAGAACCGGCACGCACCTTAACATTTGGGCAAGAGGCCGCCCAAACCATCGTCATTTTTGTCACTGGTGCCTATGCTGGCTATTTCGGCGCCTCTGCGGGTGTGGTCATGCTGGCAACCTTAACCTTGACCGTTGATCAACCATTCATCGTCTCCAATTCTATGAAGAATCTGACCGGATTCGCCGCCAATGCCATCGCCACCGTCATCTACGCCTTCACCACCAAAATTGAATGGCTCATGGTCATCCCGCTCGGCATCGGTCTGTTCATCGGCGGCTATATCGGCCCCATCATCGCCCGCCGCCTGCCGGTTCAACTGTTGCGATTCATCATTGCAGCCTTAACCTTTTTGTTAGCCGCCAAGTTATTTGCGCAGGCTTATCTTTAAGAATAGGTAAAAAATGGGATTATTTATTTTTGTCCCTTCGAAACAGCCGATTCCCTGGAGAATTGGCATAGAACCCATAAAGTGAAAGGCTCGGTAGATGCTTGTATATCTGCCGAGCCTTTTTGATGACCCACTCTATTTCAATATTTTTAGCAATTCACAGCAATTTTTTACAAAGTCTTTCCGAGATAATATCGAGCGTCAAGAGCAGACGGTCTTCCTCCCAAAAACAAAAACAATTCCTTGAAAACAAAAACAATTCCTTGCAAAAAAGAATGCAATGGATGTAGAACGATACCGAACACATGTTCGTTATACTGCAACAGACGTGTTGCACACATTGATCATAAAGGAGACTTTAAAATGGCAGATGAAGCAGTACGAGCCGTTCAAAAATGGCTCAACAAAACGTACGGTAGTGTTCCTGGCTTTGTTGCAGCTCCAGAAAACGGACAAACAGGTTGGCCAACAATTTATAGCCTGAGAATGGGATTACAGCATGAAGCCGGCATTAGCGCCATTGGTGAAGGATTTGGCGATACGAAAAAAAATGCCTTAGCTCCTATTGTAGGCAAGCTAAAGGCAGGTTATAAAGGCAACATTGCTCAACTTATTCAGGGAGCTTTCTGGTGTAAAGGGATTAACCCCGGCAGTGAATTTAACCAAAACTTTTCTGATGCAACAGTTCAGGCTTTTAAGGCACTCCAGCAGAATGCAGGCATTAACGCTAACGGAGTGGTAACGGTCAATCTCATGGCCGCATTGTTCGATATGGCTGCCTTTACTCTGGTCACAGGCGGATCAGCTAAAAATCGGTCAATGCAGCAATATCTTAACGGGCGTTTCAGCAACAACATTGTTATCCTGCCTTGTGACGGGATCTATCAGCGAGATACCAACACAGCTTTAATTTATGCACTGCAACGAGCTGAAGGTTTATCCCCAGTTTACAATTCAAGTGCAACACCCTGACGACTAGACCATAAAGGCCATGAAGACCTATTCTTGTTAGTGCTAGCTAAACAAGAAAGCAGGAATCTTCATGACCCACTCTCAGACTAACACCCACAAGCATTACCAACAACTCAGTTTTAGCGACCGTGCTACAATTCAGGCCCTTCAGGCTGCTGGTGACACCGCGACCGTGATTGCACAGAAGCTTCATCGCAGTAAAGCGACAATCTCACGAGAAATCACGCGTGGATCTGTAACTCAGCTCGACTCGAAGCGTCACTCGCATTAAGTCTATCTTGCGGAAACTGCCCAAGCCATGCACGACCGTAAACGCGATAGAACCGGTCACTACGCCTTTCTTAAGACCGGCCGTGCGTTCTTCAAGGCTCTCGCCAGGGAGCTTACTCGTAAGCCGCGCGTACACAGCGTTGATAGCTTCGTACACTTCTATCGCGACCAGGGCAAGGCTTGCCCTTCAACGACAACTGTGTATCGCTACATCGACGCCGGGCTGCTTGAGCTAGACAACATGACACTTCCCAAGAAGCTCCGACGCCGCATCAAAGGCTATAAGAACGCCCACAAGCGCAAGAATAAGAAGATATACGGCGGCTCAACCGAGTTGCGTCCTGCGGCCGTGAATGACCGCACAGGCGTGGGACATTGGGAAGGCGACTTGGTCAAAGGTATTCGCTTAGCTGATGAGCCAGCATTAATGACGCTCACAGAACGGTACAGCCGGACTGAGATCATCGTCAAGATTCCTGACTATCATGCGGGCACCTGCCTTAAAGCCTTGCAGGACACGATCGACGACTACGGGGCCAAGGAATTTGAGAGTATCACTTTTGACAATGGTTCCGAGTTTGCCAAGTTATCAGAGATTGTTGGAACCCAGATTTACTTCGCACATCCGTACTCGCCTTGGGAGCGTGGCACAAACGAGAACGCCAATGGACTGCTTAGGGAATTCTTCCCGAAAGGGAAGTCTCTCAGAGCAGTTACCCTGGTTGAAATTCAAGCAGTCCAATCCGCACTGAACCATCGTCCCAGACGTATTCTGAACTATCTTCGCCCATGCGATTACTACCGATGCATGGCGTAACAGCTTAGACCACTATCAAGAATTCGTTATCATCGTTGCACTTGACTTGAAAATTGAGGCATTTTCAGCACTTCCCTTTGGACAGTTCTAATGAACATTTATAATCACCAGTATAGCGCTAAGCTGAAAATGGCCATTAGGGTATACCCTAATGGCCTTTTATTGCTCGCTTTCATCAAAATATTTTTCTAAAGAGTTTCCTTCTTGATAATCCAATAAAAGTTTTAGAGCAACTTTGGAATAACGATTAATACCGCCAGAAATAGAGGCATGAAATTGATTGTTAGTTCCTCTAATATCTACACTATACTTTTTTGATATGGCATCAATATCTTTGTAAAGCAACTGCCAATTGGAATAATGTGTCTTCTTGGCTAGTTCAGTAGGAGTGAATGGGAATTCTGAAGCCAATTGGTTAGCTGATTTTAATGTTGATAGCGATAGCATCATGTCGGGTTTTTGCAATAACGAAAGGAACATTTGTGGATTCTTTAAATAATTAATGCTTGCAACATCAACCTCAAGATTGGTTATTGACGAGCTTTTTATTATATTGTCAATGGTTTTGTTTACGGTTTTTAAGACGCCAACATCTATAGAGTTCTGTGAAATATAAGTAAATAGATTTTTAAATTCATCTAAGTCCTGAATTATTCATAGTTCAGGATTGCAAGCTTTTAAACAATTCAACGTAGATCCCAAAAATTCCACCTGCACTTTGCAGATGGAATTTTTGGGATCTACGTTATAATTACAGTTGAGCATCAAGTGCCAAAACCACACCCTACAATCTCAACTCATTATCATTCGCACTCTTATCCAAATCAAAAATAAAGTAGTTGGAGTCGCCCCGATACTTAGCTTGCGAATACTCAACAATCTCGCCGTCTGGACACGATCCCTGCGTACGGAAGTAGAACAGTGGTGCTCCCGTTGGCACATTCAACAGCGCGCTCGTAGTCTCATCCCCTGAAACTACCTCAAGCTTACGGTGAACGTGCGTGACCGGCTTTCCGGCCTTATTGAGCTCGTTGTATAACGACGTGTGGTTGAAATCGATACTACCAAAGCCGGGCAATACAGCGTAGGGTAGGTAGCTCGTAACTAGCACAATGGGCTGCTCCCCCGCAAAGCGTAAGCGGATCAGTTTATATACCTGATCACCCTCATGCAGGCCGAGTTTCTCGGCCACCTCAGCCGTGGCGGGTTCATCCTGGTACGCCAATACCTGTGTAGAAGTTGTTAACCCTTTGGCCCGCATTTCCTTATCATAACTTTCGATGACATGTGTGAACTCCTGGCCAATCTTATTGGCCCGCACCACGGTCCCAACATGCCGCTTCTTCTGCAATAGTCCATCATTAACTAAATTCGCGATGGCCTGGCGTACCGTGGGGCGGCTGACCGCGTACTGGGCGACCAATTCCATCTCTTTGGGAATCAGGTCGCCCTCTTTGTACGTACCGTTCTCGATGGCGGCCCGTAAATCATTTTCAATTGCCTTGTATTTCGGCTCACTCATCGCGCTGCATCCCCCGTCGCCAAAGTCTTATTGATTACATATAACTACAATCTGGCCGTAAACACAACTAGCCTCCAGGAACTAGGGGAAACAAACATTAACGTCCGTCATCGACAGAGATGGTGTCGACCCCATCAGCCTGCATCCGCTTCTTCAACGCGTTAATAATTTTGATGCCGGAACTAGTACCGATACGCTCGGCGCCGGCCTCAATCATGGCTAAGAAGTCGTCAGAATTACGAATCCCACCAGCAGCCTTGACCTTAACCTGGTCGCCAACCGTTTGCTTCATCAGGCGCACATCATCAACGGTAGCACCACTGGGCCCAAAGCCGGTCGCAGTCTTGATGAAGTCTGGGCCAACCCGCTTAGCAATTAACGCTACCTGCTTGATCTCATCCTTGGTGAGGTAGGGATTCTCAAAGATGACTTTGATAGGAATTTCGGCATCATGACAAATTTTAGTCAAGCGCCGCATTTCATCCTCAATGTAGTCGTAGTTCTTGGCCTTCAATTCCGTAATGTTAATCACGTAATCAATTTCGTTGGCACCATTATCAATCGCGTTTTGCGTTTCAAACTCTTTGGCCTCAATAGTAGTCTGGCCCAGCGGAAAAGCAATGGCAGCGCCAGTATCAATATCCGTCCCTGCCAGTTCATGGGCACAAAGTTGTGATTGCACCTGGTTAACCGCCACCATTTTGAAGTGGTATTCCTTAGCTTCTGCGCACAACTTTTGCATATCTTCCCTAGTGGCATCAGCGTGCAAATTCGTGTGGTCAATCAATCGAGCAAATTTATCAATTGTGTATACAGACATTTTGTCCGCCTCCTTAGGTTATTACGTATGAATAATAACTCTATTTTCAGTTCTCTGTCAACTCAATATTTAAAACCGAAAAAAAGGGTGTTGACAACAATGATAGCGCATACATATAATGTCTTCGTAAGGACGTATCGATATATACGTAATCACCTATAAAAGGAGGGGTTAATGTGAAAATTATTATAGCAACACACGCTCAAGCTGCTTCAGGCTTGGTTTCAGCCTTTACGATGATCGCCGGTGATGGTGATGTATTTAAAACATGTTTGCTCAACGACTCAGGAATTGCGGACTTCAGCAAGCGTCTCAATCAATTACTTGCCTCATTTCAAGGTGAAGACATTCTCTTGCTGACCGACGTTAAGGGTGGCACACCTTTCAACGAGGCGTATAAATACGGGTTGGAACATCCGCAAACAACCGCGGTCATTAGCGGGGTCAACCTACCAATGCTGTTGGAGTTAGGCACCACCCCACTAGACGGACAGTCACTGTCAGCGGTAGCTCAAATAGCACTATCAGCCGGTAATGCAGGCATTACTGCGGCCGATCTGACAGCAACGGACACGAATGACGACTTAGATTTTTAATTTTGTCCCAGAACTATTTTCACTATATGAGGGAGGTATTATCATGACAATTTCCGTGGTACGTATTGATGATCGCGTGATTCACGGTCAAACCATGACGCGCTGGACTAAAGCTCGTCCCGTTGATGGCATTCTGGTGGTCGGTGACAGCATCGCCCATAACCAACTACGCCGCAAAGTGCTGAAAGCGGCGGCCAACGAGTTGAAGGTCGGTATTTATACTACTGATGAAGCCCCGGACAAAATTCAAAAAGGCATCGACTCACAGAAGCGGTTTTTTTTAATTAGCGACTCGCCGCAAACATTTGCCAAACTGGTTAAAATGCAGATCGACTTTGGCAAAGTGGTGAACGTGGGCCCCATGAACACACGCCCAGGTACCAAAGTCATTGGCCGCACCGTTGCCATCGACCAGGCAGACTACGACGCCTTTGAAGTAATGGCCAACGCGGGTATTGACGTCCAGTTCCAGCTACTACCGGACGACGAAATTAAGCACTGGCCAGCAATGAAGGCCAAGTTTGACTCAATGGAATAAATAACACTAACCGTTTGGAGGTGTAATTATGAACGCTTCATTATTCTTTCCCGCATTGTTAACGGGGATCTTCTGCTACCTCGGCGCCATCGAAAGCCCGTGGCTATTCGGTATGTCTGGCGGCTTCTACATCGCTGGGCGTCCCCTGGTAGCCGGATTACTCGTCGGTCTGGCCTTTGGCGACGTAACTAACGGGATTCTCTGTGGGCTAGCAGTACAAGCTGTGTTTATCGCCAACCTATCCACTGGCGGCGCAACCAACAGTGAAATCACCTATGCGTCCTACGGTGGGATTGGCCTGGCAATGGCGACCACGCAGAACCCAGCCATCGCCGTCACGTTGGCCATCCTGATTGGCCAGACGTTTGGCTTGATTTTCTACAACGCCCGTATGGCAGCATACTCCTACTGGAACGGACGCGAAGAAAAGGCTGCTGAAAACAATGACACTCGCGGGATCGTTTTGAACCACCTAGTTTTTCCCCAGATCACAACGTTCCTCATTCGTGCTGTACCGGTATTTTTAGTTATCTTTTACGGCAAAGGTTTAATTAACACTTTGCTGAACAGCATTCCCGATATTGTTACTCACATTATTCAAGTACTCGGCGGTGTTCTGCCCGCCCTGGGGATCGCACTTCTGATGGGAATTGTCATCAAGAACAAAACCCACCTGATTTTCTTTATGGCCGGCTTTGTGTTACTGGCCTTTGCTAAGCTGAGCATGATTGCCATCGTATTTTTGGCCGCGCTGGTCGCATTTATGTACTACTACGCGTCGACTAACAAGAGCGATGGTAACGCCACCGCCACGACTACCAAGAGTTCCACCGCGGCAAAGGTGGATAACGATAATGAATATGAAGACGACGACCTATTCTAAGGGGTGATTATCATGGCTAAAGACAAAACAAACACTGAACACATCCTATCAAAGCATGATCTCAACCAAATTTGGTACCGGTGGGGCTTTACGCACCTTAGCTCCATGAGTTACGAAAAGATTCAGGGCCCATCCTGGGCATTCTCGTATATTCCCTTTGCCAAGAAGTTTTATAAGGACGACCCTGAAGGCCGGCGCCGTCTTTTGGTTCGCCACTCAATGTTCTACAACACGGAGCCGCAAACTGGCCAACTAATCAACGGGATTGTCGCATCACTAGAGGAACAAATTGCGATGGGCAAACCTGTTTCTGAAGAAATGCCAGTCAACATTAAGGCGACGTTGATGGGACCACTTGCTGGTATTGGCGATTCCATTATTCAGGGAATTATCGTCCCCATCCTCCTATCCATTGCCATGAGTCTTGCTAAAGGCGGCAGCGTCATTGGCCCGCTGTTCTACATTGTGGCGTACGGCATCATCGGACCGACCATCTCCTACATTGCATTTCACAGTGGGTACCGTCTGGGTGTAAACGCCATTGACGTCATCGTCGGCGAAAACTCGAAGCGCATTACCGATGCGTTCAATATATTGGGCGTTATGGTTGTTGGTGCGCTGGCCGCGAATACGATTGTACTCAAAACCATTGCCAAAATTCCAATGGGTGGCAAGACGCAGTCACTACAGACCGTTCTGGACGGCATCTTCCCCGCCCTATTCCCACTGGCCGCAGTGTTGCTATCCTGGTGGCTGGTTTCGTCCAAACAGATGAGTGCAACCAAAGTCATCCTGATTTTGACCGCCATCATTACCGTTGGCTGCCTGGTTGGCCTCTTCTAAGGAGAACGATAAAATGCTGATCCTAACACCATTTTCCGCCCCACGGATTTGGGGCACAGAGCGTTTACGTGAGTATGGGGCAGACAAATCAACAACGGGCTCGGTATATTCGGTCGCAGGCACCGACCAACTCGACGTCGTGGCCCTCGACACAGTAAACGGTGACCAATCCTCTTTGAAGACAATAGTTCAAAGTAACCCCGAGCGATTCGGGCTACTTCCTGGCGAAGAATACCCTATCATCGTAGACATGCTGGGTGCAGACGCTGACCTGAGCATTCAAGTGCACCCCACCGATCAGTTTGCACGTTCCCAAGGTTTGAATTATGGGAAAAGTGAGTCATGGGTATTCCTCACTGCCCCCACATCCGGTACGGTGTATTCTGGTCTGCGTAATCCCCAATACAAAGTTCAACCTGACGAATTTCGGTCACACCCACTTACGATAGTGGATGAGCAACCGGTTGAGATTGGCGACTACGCCTTTGTTCCTAGCGGCACCGTGCACGCAATTCGGGCTGGCAGTCTGGTCTACGAAATTCAACAATCGACCGACATTACGTACCGGCTATACGATTACAACCGGCCGGGACTAAATGGACAGCCCCGTGCCTTGGACGTTGAAGACGCCCTACAAAACGTAGTCACCACAAGCAAGGTACAGATTCAACACTGGGGAGCAACTGCAAGCGTTACGGAAGCGGCCTACCATCTGAGTAAGCTTACAATAAGCGGCAAGTATGACTACGTTGCCCCGGCCGGCGTGGCTACTAGCGTTACCGTGGTAGCTGGCGCCATCACGGTTGGTGACCATACCATTCACCAAGGGGGCAGTATCATCGTCCCGCCCGGCGAACGTACGGCAATTCAGGGTAGCGCCACCATCATTGCTGCGACCCCGCGGGCGTACTGGCGTGAACACACAGAAACTATCTCAATTTAGGATTAATAAAAACAGGGCCACCCGCCTCATCGCGAGTGACCCTCCATCTTATTCAATTAACTGGATCTGGTGCAAACAGTGTGAGAGATGACCATCTAACCAGCTATTGATCCTATGTTGAAGGTTATGCAGCTAACAATGCTTCTAATTCGTCCACGACTGAGAACCCGATGAGACTTAACTCTCGTCAGGTTCTTTTGTGTATTGCGTGAACAATTTCCACACCGCTCAACGTTGCACTAGCGGTTCGAATGCTTTGAAAGCTTGCTGAGCGGACACGATGACGTTTAATGAATCGGTGGTCCTGTTCAATCAAATTATTTCGATATTTGGAACATTGGTGGGCTGATTTGCTCAAATAGTCTTGCTTTATCAGGTGCTTCACTGCTTTCAGTGTTGCCCGATATTGATCAGTGACTAATCGATCAGGCCGACCATTGGTCGTCAAGAGACGCTTCAAAAAGTGATAGGATGCGGTATAATCGCGGTGTTTTCGTAGCTCAAAATCCATGGTCAAACCGTTACTGTCAATAGCGCGATACAAATAGGCCCAACGGCCTTTAACTCGAATATAGGTCTCATCGATTCGCCAACTTTTAGCGTGAGCTGTTTGATGCCGACGCCATAGAGCCTTAAAGATGGGGCCATAGTGATGAACCCAACGCATGACCGTGGTGTGATGAACAGTGATACCCCGATCCCGAAGCAATTCAACGATGTCACGATAGCTGAGACTGAATCTGAAATAGTAGCCAACGGCTACTAAGATGATGTCCTTTTGAAAGTGGCGTCCCTTAAAGTGATTCATGCGCGCAATCCCTCGTTTCTTGGCACCCAGTATACTAAAATCAAGTCAGCGAGGAAAATTTGCACCCGAACCGTTTTGCTGATTCTTAGAACCTGTCTAGTATCTGCTGAATCTGGTAGAATTGTGGAAAACCGACTGAGGAGTTTGTCATGCCAGATTATCCAAGCAATATTTCTCGAGCGCAATTTGCGTTAATACAACCTGATTTAGAAAACTTCCGTAAGCATACAAGACCGCGTCGTTATGATCTTTATGACGTGTTCAATGCCATCCTTTACTCGCTTACTACAGGGTGTCAATGGCGTGAATTACCGCACGATTTCCCGGAATGGCATACCGTCTACCGCT
>Ga0255361_1000120_pt1 | contig 18378 bp, 14 predicted proteins | sample GFST75r1metaG_FD_186005 | JGI IMG/M metagenome (GOLD analysis project Ga0255361, IMG submission 186005) | Peat soil microbial communities from Stordalen Mire, Sweden - G.F.S.T75.r1 | ecosystem: Environmental > Terrestrial > Soil > Wetlands > Peat | place: Sweden: Norrbotten County, Stordalen... | reverse complement strand
ATAATGTATTAAAAGAAAAAAATAATTATTAATAAAAAAAATAATTATTAATAATTTATAAAAATTTTTTTTGAATAAAAAAAAATATTACTAGAAAAAATTGTTGCAATATTATTTTCTTTTTTAAATCTATTAAAATTTATTTTTTGGAAGTGATTAAATTTGACTGACCCTTTGCAAAAATGTAGAAGAACTCAATACTCAAAAGAAATAACTCCTGAGTTAAATGGAAAAAAAGTAATCATTATGGGCTGGATTCATGAATTAAGAGATTTAGGTGGAATCATATTTTTACTTATACGAGATCGAGATGGTGTAATCCAAGTAACTGCCCCCAGCAAAAAAATTTCTTCAGAACTCTTTGAAAATATACGCAAGTTTAAAAAGGAGTCAGTAATAACAGTTAAAGGTATAGTCCAGGATTCATCTAAGGCTCCAGGAGGAGTTGAGATCATTCCTGAGGAAGTTGAACTGTTAAATGAAAGTAAACTACCTTTACCATTGGATACCACAGGGAAAGTTAGGGCTGAAATTGATACCAGATTAGATTCTAGATTTCTAGATCTTAGAAAACATAATGTAAGTTCAATATTCAAGATAAAAAGTCGAATGCTCCATTCGGTAAGAGTATTCCTGGAAAAAAATGATTTTCTTGAAATTAACACACCTAAATTAGTTGCATCTGCAACTGAAGGTGGAACGGAATTATTTCCAATAACTTATTTTGAAAGAGAGGCTTTTCTTGGGCAGAGCCCTCAACTTTATAAACAGATGATGATGGCAGCTGGTTTTGACCAAGTCTATGAAATAGCTCCTATTTTCAGGGCTGAAGAGCATGATACTCTCAGACATTTAAATGAAGTCATATCAATTGATTTAGAGGCTGCATTCTGTAATCATGAAGATGTAATGAATATCTTAGAAAGATTAGTATCCACTGCTATTAATGATGTAACGGAGCACTGCAAAGATGAACTAAAAACTTTGGATATAAATCTAAAGATACCTGAATTACCATTTGAAAGGGTAGAATATGATGAAGTCGTGGATATGGTTAATTCCCACGGAGTACCACTCAATCATGGTGAAGATCTATCCAGAGCAGCTGAGAAAGCCATGGGAGAATTAATGGAAGGATATTATTTTATAACAGGATGGCCCACCGATATTAAACCATTCTATGTAATGCCCAGTGAAGAGGATCCTAAAAGAAGTTGTGCTTTTGACTTAATGTACCGGGATTTGGAAATATCTTCAGGTGCCATGAGGGTACATTTACATGACTTATTGGTGGATCGAATTAAAAAACAGGGTTTAAATCCAGATTCCTTCAATAGATATTTGGCAGCTTTTGAATATGGTATGCCTCCCCATGCTGGCTGGGGGTTGGGTGCGGAGAGATTTACCATGTGTTTAACTGGGGTTAAAAATATCAGAGAAACTGTTCTCTTCCCTAGGGATAGGAGACGGCTTATTCCATAATCCTACTTTTTTTAGAAAAAAATTTTGGAATGAATTACTGCAGTAAAAATAATGATAATGAATTGAATTTAACAATATATATTACTTTATTTTGTTTAAATAATCAATATTAAATAATTTAAAACTAATTTTTAACTAATCTGGAGATTATATGAAACTTTATGACGTAGTGGTAGTTGGCGCAGGTCCGGCGGGCATGATGGCAGCAATTCGGATTGGACAGCTAAGTAAAAGCGTGGTTTTAATAGAAAAAAATGATATCTTAGGTAAAAAACTTAAAATCACCGGTAGCAACAGATGTAATATTACCAATACAGCATCATTCAACATATTCCTGGAAAAGTTTGGAAAACGAGGATCTTTTTTTAGATCAGCTTTCTCTACTTTTTCGAGTAGAAAGTTAATAACATTTTTTAAGGTTAAAGGATTAAAATTTAAAGTTGAAGATGATGGACGAGTTTTTCCAGTAACTGACAGATCTAGATCAGTTATAAAAGTTTTAAAAGAGTATTTATCAGAAAATAATGTTATAAAGAACTATAATACTCGTTTAATAAATATTAAAAAGAAAAAAGATTATTTTAGCCTAGATTTAGGGAATGATAATTATATGGCTACCATAAAAGTCATATTAGCTACGGGAGGAGTCTCTTATAAGGCTACAGGTTCTACTGGTGATGGATTGGACATTGCTCAAAAGATGGGTCATAACATCACAACATTAAAACCAGGTTTAGTCCCTTTAAAATTCAGTGCATCTTGGGTTAAGGAATTACAGGGAATATCACTGGAAAATATTCGGATAATCATTAAATATGGGGAAAAAAAGGTTATTTCAGATAATGGAAACTTAATCTTTACACATTTTGGAATTTCAGGTCCCTTAATTCTGGATTTGAGTAATCAAATAATTTCAATCCTTGAAAAAACTGAAACAGTGCAGTTTTTCATTGATACTAAACCAGAAATTACCATACAAGAACTTGAAGAGAAATTAATCAAAGAATTCGAAATTCGAAGAAAAAGTGAATTCAAGAATTTCATGAAATTTTTATTACCTAATCGGATGATCCCAGTATTTATAAAGTTATTGGGTATGGATCCTAAGAAAAAAGTAAATCAAATTAAAAAAGAAGAAAGAAATTCCATTATTAACTTATTAAAAGCTTTTCCTTTAACTATCACTGGTTCGTTGGGAGTTGATAAAGCTATGATTACCTGTGGGGGTGTTTCAAGAAGGGAAATAAATCCACAAACTATGGAATCCAAGTTAATCCCCGGCTTATATTTCGCGGGGGAAATTATTGAGGGTTGTGCACCTAGTGGAGGTTATAATTTACAGCAAGCATTTTCCACCGGTTATCTTGCAGGTGAAGCTGCATCCAACAAAGAATCGTGAGAATATCGAATAAAAACATTATTCCGATAATTCCCTCCACTGAAATTCCATAAATCTCATGATTCGAAGAATGAAAGGTACTTATAATAATTACCCTCAGTTGAAGATCCTGTTGCAATCTTTCTTATAATTCCATTGTAAGTGCCATTTGATATTTGCAATGTTTACGAGGGAATTGATTGAAAGTAGACTGCAGTGAAGATTATCATCATATCCTTTTTTTTTAAATATGAAATTTATTAAAACTTGGTCTATTTGTTACTTAAAAAAAAAATAATTAATAATAATATAATATAAATAATGTATTTATAATGATCAAAATAGTTTATGATATCAGAGTTTATAGGGAAGTTTTAAAAGATGTCATTAAAGCTGATGATTTAGTAGTAGAGTTAGGATGTCATGTTGGTAATTCAACCAGAATTATATCTCATTTAGCATATAATGGGAAGATAATCGCCTTAGATAAAAGCCTCGAATCCCCAGATAGAATGGATTCCTTGATGAAAGAAAAATCCAATATTGAATTCATGAAAAGAGATGTAAGACTTCATGAAACTTTAGAAGAAGTTTTTAATAAAATAAAAAAATGCGATGTATTATCAATTGATCTAGGAGGTGGCTATCACCCGGACACCACCTTCAAAGTCTTTTTCATTTGGTCATCAACTTTAAAGCCACGAGACACTATAATAAGAAATAGAGGATTAATAGATTTTATTCAATCATCATCCGCTAATGAAATTATAAAATCTAAGAATGGATGGTTAGAATCTTCAGGAAATGATGGAATTCCAACTCGATTAAAGGAACTCGGACTTTGGTCAACAAAAATTTAAGTAGGAGGGTGTTTTTCTCATGATAGGTAAAAAAATTAGAATCGAAAGGATATTGGACAGAAAAACAGGAAGAAGTGTCATTGTACCTATGGATCATGGTGTTGCAATGGGACCCATCCCAGGTATCATCGATATGACAAAAACCATAGATGAAGTTGCAAGTGGGGGCGCTAATGCCGTTATAATGCATAAAGGAATGGTTGGAAGTGGACATAGAGGATATGGAAATGATATTGGTCTTATAATACATTTATCAGCGAGCACATCTCTGGGACCTGATCCAGACAACAAGGTAATGGTAACCTCAGTTGAAAAAGCCTTACAAGTAGGTGCAGATGCAGTTTCAGTACATGTGAATGTTGGATCAAAAAAAGAACCTGAAATGCTCAAGAAACTAGGAAACACGTCAGAACTTTGTGACAATTGGGGAATGCCACTTATCGCCATGATGTACCCTAGAGGACCGAAAATTAAAAATGAACATAATGTCGAAGTAGTAAAACTCGCTGCCAGGGCAGGAGCAGAATTAGGAGCAGACATAATCAAAACTAATTACACGGGAGACCCAGAAACATTTAAAGAAGTAGTAGATGGTTGTCCAGTTCCATTGGTGATTGCAGGTGGACCTCGGGTAGAAACTGATCGTGAACTTTTAGAAATGGTTAAAAATGCTGTTGATGTAGGTGGGGCTGGTGTAGCTATAGGTAGGAATGTTTTCCAGGCAGAATCTCCCCGAAAAACCACTAGAGCCATTACTGAGATAGTTCATAATGATGCTGAAGTAGATGATGCTTTAAAGATATTGCAAGGATAAAACTCCTCATATGTTTTTCTTTGATGTGAACATAAATTATAATTTCGAGGTTTAGATAAAATGAAATTTGCATGGATGATGGCTGAAGGTATGGAGTGGAGTAAAAAAAAGGAATTCATAACCACTGCCTTAGAATCAGGAATCAATCATATAGTGGATTTTACTGATATAGGGAATATCAAACGACTTGGGAATATTACTCTCATCTCTGATATGGAAGGTTCAGACATAATCCTCGTGGGTAGAAATGGTGAAGGAGATGGTTCACTTTCTTTAGTTGAAGACTTATCCGAATCAAAAGATTTAGCTAGCATTAAGAGGCTTAAAAGAAAAGGTAAAATAGTGACTGCTTACGTGGAGATTAGTAGTAAAAAGCATGAAAAATTAGCATCTTACCTGGGAAAATATGCTGATTATTTGATTCTATTAGGTAAAGATTGGAAAGTAATTCCATTAGAAAACATTATAGCAGAACTGCAAAACGAGAATGTTAAATTACTTGCAGCTGTTTCAGATTATGAAGAGGCGAAGTTAACCTTGGAAACCCTGGAATATGGTACTGATGGAGTTCTTTTATGTCCTAAAGATTTATCTCAGATAAAAAAGGTTGCTCAATTAGTCGAGAAGATTAAATCTGATATTTACCAGCTTAAAGCTGGTACTGTAACTCGTGTGGAATCCGTAGGTTCGGGTGATCGAGTTTGTGTTGATACTTGCTCTATGATGGGTATGGGGGAAGGAATGCTCATTGGATCATATTCAAAAGGTTTATTCCTGGTTCATAGCGAATCTCTAGAAAGTGAATACGTAGCATCAAGACCTTTCCGAGTTAATGCAGGCCCCGTACACGCTTATGTTATGACTCCGGACAATAAAACTAGATATTTATCTGAAATCGAAGCAGGAGATGAAGTGTTAATAGTTGATAAGGAAGGAAATTCTAAAAATGTAGTTGTGGGACGGGTTAAAATCGAAAAACGGCCCTTAATGCTAGTGGAAGCAGAATATAATGGAACAATTTTAAGAACACTTCTTCAAAACGCTGAAACCATAAGACTGGTTAAAGAAAATGGAACACCTATTTCAGTGTCTGAACTTAAAGTTGGGGATAAAATTATGGTTTACCTGGATCCTCACGCTAGACACTTTGGCATGGCTATTGAAGAAAGCATAATCGAGAAATAGAATAAAACTTTTTTTTGATTAAGAATTTTTTCCTTAGCTTTTTTTTAGATGAATAGTGCATTAAAATGGTTTTATATTTCCTGAAACCATAATAATAATTGTTTAAAATCTAATTTGAATTATTTTTTTTTATTCAAAAAAAAGTTTTAGAGTGTTATAATATGGATGGCTATGAAGTAGAATTGATAACTCCTCAAATGAAAGATGATCTATTCCAGGAAGTTGTAGCTAAAGTTAAATTTGAAAGAAAAGCTAATATTCATGGAGCCTGCGTCAAATTATTAACGGATAACCATGAGTTTAAAGAAGAATGGGAAGATAATTTTAAATTTATGAGTGAAGATATACGACCTCACGCTAAAGTATTCTCTATTGAAGACGGCGGTAATCTTAGTGTAATGTATGAACCCATCTCTAAGACTTGTATTATTAAAAATACTGATTATTATGGTTGGATTAAGAGCATTGCCTTGGCTGCTATTTCAGATTTTTTTGAGGAATATCATTCCGTTCATAGAAGATATTCAGTCCATGGATCAGTTGTGGATTGTTCTGGTCATGGAATGGCTATTATTGGACCTCCAGGAACTGGTAAAACAACATTAACTTATGGATTGTTACAAGATGATGAATTTAATTACATCTCCGATGACTGGTTTTTCACCCGGCTATTTGATAATAGAGTGGTTGTGTATTCATCAGAAAAAAATTCATACATTCGAGATGATATTGAAAATGTTTGGAAGAGTTTTTTCTTTGATATTGAAGCAAGTTAAACTCGATCCTCACAGCAGGGGAATCGCAGATGTAAACACTTTATTCAAGGAACGAGTAAGGGAAAGTTCAACTCTAAAAAGTGTGGTATTATTAGAGAGGAATCCTGATAATCCTGTATTTAGAGATTTAAATGTTGATGAAGCATTGAATTTCAATGTAGAAAAGGATTTCTGTAATCCTCACCAACTTGTTAGGGATGAAAGAAAGTTTAACCTTAGAAAAAAGTTTTTCTTAGATTTATTCTCCAGAGTAAATGTACATGTTTTGAATACTATAGAAAAACCCGCTGAAAGTCTTAGTAGGATAATAGAATTAGGAAAAAGGTGAACGGATATGAGAGCTTTTTTAGCTGTGGATTTAGATGAAAAACTAGAAGATGAAGTATCCCAAGTTCAAAAGAGAATCATGGGTGCAAATGCTCAACTCAAATTTGTAGAACCTGAAAATCTCCATTTCACCCTTAAATTCTTAGGTGAAATCTCAGATAGTAAAGTAGAAGACATAAAAGTAATGATCGAAAATAAAATCGTGGAATACGAGCCTTTTAAACTTTCCATTAAAAAAACTGGTTTTTTCCCTCATTCCGGATATATAAGGGTGCTCTGGTTGGGTGTGGAAAACACAGAAGCTTACTCACGGATGCAAATGGATTTAGATGAGGAATTTCTGAAATTAGGTTTTAAAAAGGAGAAAAGTTACATTCCCCATTTAACCATAGCTAGAGTTAAAGGAGCAAAGAATAAAGAAGCTCTAATTAATCTAATTAAGGAAATGGAGAATGTTTATATTGGAGATATGTTAGTGGATAAATTAGTGCTTAAAAAAAGTGAACTGACACCTGTCGGTCCTATTTATACTAACTTAAAAGAATTTAAACTCTAAAAAAAAATAAGATTATTTAATTTACAATTAAATCTAAAAATTTTTTTTTTAACTTTTATGTTTGATAAATAAAATATAAATCAACTATTCAAAACTTATAAATAAACAATCATTTAATTCATATTTTCTTAAGGTGACTTCTTGTGACTAAAATAGATTATAAAAAGATTTTAGAGGAAATAAAGCCTTCAAAAAGTGAAATAAATAAGGTGAAGTCTCTATCAAACAAATTAATTAGTATAATAAATCAAATTACAATAGATGAAAATATAAATGCAGAAACAGTATTAGTGGGTTCTGTTGCTAAAAATACTTGGCTTGGAAAAGCTGATATTGATTTATTCATAAAATTTCCTTTAAACACTTCTCCGGATTATCTTAAAGAAAAAGGCTTACATTTAGGGTATAAATGTATAAAGAAAATGAATGGAAAATATGAATGTCGTTATGCATCTCATCCTTATATTACAGGACTTATAGATGGTCATGAAATTGATTTTGTACCCTGCTATAATATAAAACATCCCAAAGAACTTAAATCAGCGGTAGATCGAACCATACCCCATACTAAATACGTTAAAAAAAATTTAAATCACCAACAAGCCGATGAAGTAATATTACTCAAACAATTCATGAAATCCATTGGAACCTATGGATCAGAATTCAAGGTAGGAGGCTTCGCTGGTTACCTCTGTGAACTCTTAATCCTACATTATAATTCTTTTGAACAAGTTTTAGAATCCGCTTCTACTGAATGGAAACCCAGGTATCATATAGATCTAATTGAATATGATAATTCTCCATTATTCAACGAACCATTAATAGTAATTGATCCCGTAGATAAAAACAGAAACGTAGCCGCAGCTGTAAGTCTGCAGAAAATGTCAGAGTTTGTAGCAGCCTCACGAAATTATCTTAAAAAACCATCCACATTATATTTTTATTTTAAAGATGTAACAGCTCATTTAAATAGTATAAAAAAGGAATTCACTAAAAGAGGTACCAAAACTTTACTATTATCATTCAAAACTCCTGATGTACCTATTGATGCATTATATCCTCAGATTAGAAAAACTGAAAAGTCAATAGTTAATTTGATGGAAAGAAAGGGATTTAAAATTTTTGGCAGTGATTCATGGAGTGATGAGAAAAAATTAGTCATTATACTTTTAGAATTCAGCATCTGGAAACTTCCTAAGATTAAAAAACATTATGGACCCCAATTATGGTTTAAAGATGATCAAGAAAAATATTTAAAGAAATATAAAGATAAAGCGTGGATTGAAGGCGATAGATGGGTTGCAGCAGTGGAAAGAGAATATCCTGAAGTGGAATCTCTTCTAGAAGTTTCCTTAACAGATATAAAAATCGGTTACCTTAGATTTGGAAAACATGTAAAAAATGAAATTTTAAAAGAACATAAATTAACTGATTTAATGGAACTTTTAGAATCCAATAAATATAATAATCTTGTATTAACTTTTTTACACACTTATTTAAATAAAAACGAGATTTTATGGAGATAAATACCGTCTTTAAATGATATAAAATTATTTAAATTTTTAATAGATATAAACTGGACTTTGTTCTTTCAACCCTTTTTTTGGGCACTATTTCAAATAAAGATAATTTGTCACATTTCTCTTTGTTTACATTTTAATTTTTTAATGCATTATTGAAATAATAAATCAGTTCTATAATAGACTAATCACCAAAAGAATTCTCTATCAAGTTTTCTTTATTGTACGAAATGATTATAGATGACTTGTAACGGTTTAGGTATCATGGTAATCTCACCATTTCTAGCATCTTGGAGCATTTTTTGTATATCATACCCATAATCATCTTCACACATTTTCACTAGCTTCCTAGATTTTCCAAGAGCATAAGTAAACACTCGCTTCGCACCGAACGTACTAATAGAATTAACATTAGTCATATGAAAATATTCATCGAGTAAAGTTTCTGTCCAGTTCTGACTATGTTCCCAACACCTTAACATAAGTTCACATTGTTTATGTGTCATCTCCTCTACTGAAAATGACTTTAATCCCTCTAATCTACCTTCCGAGACAAAGAAAAGTGGAATAATAATACTCTTAAAATCAGTTAATTCACTAATCAAATCTATAGTCAATTGTACATCGTTTTCATCCTCACCTGGAAGTCCAATAATTAATGTTGCAATCGGTACCCAATTATTATCAGATAAAATCTGGAATGCATTAACCACAACTTCTGGCCAATCCTCAGGTTTGAAAGGCTTGCATTTACCTTTCATACCATCATTAATCAACTTTGGACTGCCAGTTTCTATTCCTGTTTGACCGGTTAACCATTCATTTTTATTGGCTCCGAGAATGTTCGAAACTTCCTCAACTACTTCAGAGGCGCTGGCAACGGATGATAACGCGAAATGACTCATAGCCACTGCTTCAACGCCAGGATAATCATGTACTTGCCTGAATAAGTCAGTTACAGCTTCTTTGTTAACATTGAAACCTTTAGCCTTGTATCTGAGTACATCTTCTGCGTGAAGTATTGGTTGTTTTCCAGCCCTGAGGTTAACTTCTACTTCTTCTAATATATGTTCAATTGGCAAACAACGATAGCGCTGGAGTGTTGTAACGCAAAATGCACAGCCACGACCGCATCCGCGAGCGATCTCAACAATTCCTTCTATAGTTGGCTCTTTAATACTAGGTATCTCTTCCTCTTCAAGTACTTCTCCATGGACAATATTTGGAATTTCTTCTCCATTTATTGCTTTCTTAAAGAGGGTATCCACCACTTTTTCCCCTTCACCAATAACTACACAATCTAATCCTAGTCTATTTCGAGGTTCATCATCTTCTAGCTGCCAGGCTCCAGGCCCACCTACAATAATTTTCGGCTGATAATGTTGTACTGCAGGATGATTTAATAATTCTTCAAACTTCACTGACATGTAATTATTATTGCCTCCAAGGAGCTGTGTAAATGTTGAAGTGGCAGGTGCAATTCCAAGAGGATCAAATCCACTTATCGCCAATACTTTAGTGTTTGGACCAATTACTTTATCTAAATGTTCAGGATGTGCTACAATAACGTCTTCCCTTTTGAAGCCCTTATTTAACAGTGCAGCTTCAATTTTCCTTGTTCCACAGGGGGCATATTTAACTGATCCATCATTATTGGATTCGATGGATGGACAGAGCATCGAAAAATACATTATATCTGGTATCAATCCTTTAGGTACACAGGCACTAAAACCTAGGAATACTAAGCCATTATAATGACTCATAAGTGTTCTGTCAGCGGTTAAAACGACTTCATAACCTTCACCGTCATGTGCATTGATTTTACTCACCTCAAACTTTTATTTTAGATTTAAAATTTTCTTAGAAAAGATTCTTTTTTATCGAGAATTATATTTTTTCACAATTATTTATGGGATTTATTTTCGTTTTTTATAATCCCTTCAAAATAATAACTTTAAAACATTATTTCCGTTTAACTTGAGGTTTTTTATGAGTTTTCGAGTTAATTTAGTCTTAATAGATGTTGTTATATCAAGACAACTTACATTTATATACGATTTGTACTATTAATATGAAATTTATGATAGAAATAATTTAGTATTAAACATCAAACAGTATGGATACAGAACGGATTTATGGAAACTTATTTGAAGATTCTTTAACGCCTATTAACACCAAAAATAAGCAATTATATTTTATTCAAAAAAAATCGGATAGTATCACATAATTAAAGTAAAATCTCAGAAAAGCTATTATTAGGAATTTTTTTAAATAGTTTTTATTAAATTATTTTCTTTCATAAACAAAACGGGGAACTGCATCACGGAATGGATCAAAATTCTCCAGGTTATTCACTTCCATGCACTTCATGCTAACCATGGAATGCAGGGAAGATGGAAGACGTAAAATTCTTTTAAGGTCTATGGAAACTTTGGCATCCACCCATCCCATATTTAAAGAAGCTATACCCTTAATTAATCTCTGATATCTGATGGGGCCCACTTTTCCCCTAAAAAGTCCCCATTCATCATCATTTATATATTTACAGTATTTAATAACATCTTTTAATAATTTATTATTAACTCCATCAATTTCTGTGGATTCAGTTATATGAAGAATAGCATATTTAACTCTCTCTGTGAATACTTGTGGATATCCAAAGGGCAAGGAGAAGTGTTCCAATTTATAAGTCATACCATCACCTGCATATTCACTTTGAGGAACTTCCGCCCCGATAATATATTTAACAATCTGCCCTCTTACTTCACTACTCATCTTCATCACCGATTCATCAAGCACACGCAGATGGTAACCTCTCCCTGAATAAATTACATGAATATCATTAAGACCCAAATCCCCTTCCAATATATCCATTAAACTACAGACGATCTCCTGTGCCTGATTTAAACATACTTCACATACACCCTTACAGTTGCATTTTCTTAAAGGAATATCCTTAGCATCTACATCAAACACTAACTCCGATTTAATCCAACCATCCCTTCGGCGAGGTTTCTCATAAAAAGCCACAGAAGAATAAGCAGCGAATGGTGTACGGTATCTTAAAAATTTCCTTAACAAATCTAAAGACCCGAATACCCGATAACGATCATTAGGTCCACGACCTAAATGATCAAATCCGAATTCTCTTTTATCCAATGAATTCTTTATGAAATCCGGGATTTCCTCTACATTCCATTCCTCCCTGTAATATATGCGCCGTTCTTCAGTAGTGGCTGGTTTCAGATGATGATTTTCTACCAATTTAATTACCTTTCCAAATTACGATTTTATTAAAAAATGTTTATATCAAAAATAAGATGAATTATTCTTCATTACCCTCATGATCACCATTAGTTTCTCCTGATTCCCATAATTTCCTGATATAGTAAGAAAGCGGGTTTCCAATCCTTTTACAAGTTTTATCAGGTTTACAAAGACTTGGAAGATGTAATTTAACTTTTTCACAACTCATAGGAGTATACCATATGGATTCACCTTCATGTTTAAGATCCACTGTAGTGTGCATTCCAAAACCAAGTTTAGCATTAATGTTAACTTTCTCCTGTGGCTGATCCTCAAATAAAGGAGGAGTACACTGCTCAGCCGCACCATACACTAGCGGTAATATTTCATTTTGCACCACAGATAAGTTTGGATCTACATCTGAAACTTTAACAGTTACATTTTTACGGAACACATCCGGATAAAGACGTGCATAAGATACAAAGGGCGTGAAGAAGAGAATTATGGCATCATTCCTTCCCCCTGATTTCATACCTTCTAAAACCAATTTAACACAGGGAGGAAATGCATTAGGATTTAATGGAGCAGCTTTAACTTCACCATTAACTCCAACTTTATACCCGTAACTTGTGAATGATTCGCTTAAAACATTCGATACTTTTTCTGCCAATTCTAAAAGTATTGGATTAGGTTCTATCTCTCTCCTGGATTTTTGATGAACTTTATATATGTAATCCTCGGTTTTCTGCATAATCATCCTATTCATGATAAGTTCCTTTATTTTATCCCCTATCATCATATTATAAATCTTATCCGGGTCTCTATGCTGAATTTTGGAACTGAAGCTTTCAATGAAATCTTCTTTGTTCAATATTATATTCCCATGATCCATTACCAGATCCTCTAATTTGAGTTTATGTGAACTAAGAATATCCTCAAAGAAAGTCCATTTCACTCTTTCATCATTCAAGAGGCTATCTAATATCTTTTTAATTAATTCTTCCCGATCAATTCTTGAAAACTCACTCAAACGACTTTCCATAAGTTTTCCCTGAGATTCAACCATAGCTCTGCTCTCTCTGGAATTTGGGCCGAATTTAACTCCTACAGCTTGACATAATAAATAAAAGGATATTACATCAAATCTAGTAATTTTATAATTGAAAAGGAATGAATATTTATTATAATCAAAGTTAGGATCGTTTCTCTTCTTAATGTACCATTCTAATCTTTTAACCGCTAAATCTAGATAGTTATGTGGTATGGATTCTTCATCAGAAATATCCTGAGATCTAGTGTGAATAACTACATTTATTATATCACCATTTTCCTCGCGAAAAGAGTCTAAATTACCCATTTCTCTAACTACTTGCCGACCCTCAACAGAAAGAGGATTAATAAATGCCACTGAAACCATGATTTATAATTTGTTTTCAACGATAGATAAAATAATAGTTATCCAAAAAAAAATGTAGAATGAATAAAAAAAAATTTTTCGGATAAAAAAAATATTTATTTTTAGAAATTTTATGAAGCTAGATTTTATATATAAAAATATTATAAATAAAGTACAATAATACTTTCTAATACTGTTTATCTCAGATATACTAGTGAATTAAAATCGTTTAAAATAAATTCTCACTCTCTTACATATTGTTAAAGTGAAAGTAATTCTATAATATTTTTGATATTAATGTCAATATTTGTAGATTAATTTAGGAGGAAATAAATTTGAGTAAAGTCTTTATTACTTGTGCATTACCGTATGCTAATGGTCCCACTCATCTAGGTCATTTAAGATCGACATATATTCCTGCTGATATTTATGCTCGTTATAATCGTATGAAAGGACGAGAAGTACTCTTTGTATGTGCAACTGATGAACATGGGACTCCTATTGCTGTGAAAGCGGAAAAAGAAGGTAAAAAACCTAAAGAAATTGCTGGAAGATATTATCAGATGATAAAAAACGACTTGGAATCTTGTAATATTTCATTCGACAATTTCGCTCGAACTACAGACCCATTGCATTATCAAATCTCTCAAAACTTCTTTTTAAAACTTTATCAGGATGGTTTCATATATGCTAAAACCATAAAACAACCTTACTGCGATGAATGCAATCGTTTTCTACCTGATCGTTACGTGGAAGGGGTATGTCCCTACTGTGGTGGTGAAGGAGCACGAGGAGATCACTGCGAAGTTTGCGGCAGGCACTTGGATCCTATACAGCTGCAAGATCCCAGTTGTCTCATCTGCCAATCAACCCCTGAAATCAGAGATTCTAAACAATATTTCTTCCGTTTAAGCCATTTCCAAAATGAAATTGAATCATGGCTAAATGAAAATGATGCATTACCTCCTAACGTGAAAAATTATGTTTCCCAATGGATTAAAGAAGGTTTGAATGATTGGATACTAACTAGAGATATGGAATGGGGTATACCCGTACCATTAGATGAAACTGAAGGTAAAATTATTTATGTTTGGCTTGAAGCATTATTAGGGTATATTACCTCCGCTGCTTTGTGGGCTCATCGGAATAATAAATCCTGGAAAAAATATTGGGATGATAAAGCCATCCATTTTATAGGTAAAGACATAATCTACCATCATTCTATATTCTGGCCAGCATTACTAATGGCTTATGGATGTAAATTACCTTACACCATCATTGCAGGGGATTATCTTTCCCTTGAGGGCCGTAAAATGTCTACTAGTAAAAATTGGGTTATATGGACTTCAGATTTCTTGGAAACATTTGAATCTGATACTTTAAGGTATTACTTAATGGCTAACGCTCCACTCACCCGAGACACTGACTTTTCTTGGGATGACTTCCAAAGAAGAATTAATGATGAATTAGCTGATGTGGTGGGAAATTTTTTACACCGCACTTTCACATTCACCAACCGCTTTTATCAGGGACAAGTTCCTGAAGCATTTCAGATGGATAACTACGACCAGGAAATGGTGGATAAAATTAAAAAACTACCCATAGTAGTAGGGGAGTATATAGAAAATTTTAAGTTCAGAGAAGGATTAGTGGAAATAATTAAATTAGCTAAGCAGGGGAATAAATACTTTAATGATAAAGAACCTTGGAAAACCGTGAAATCAGATCCTGAAATAGCATCTACTTCTTTATATATTTGCAATCAGCTATGTAAAACTTTATCTATTGTTTTAAATCCTTATCTTCCAGTTAAATCTCTGGAAATCATTGCAGTATTAAACATTGAAGAAAAACTTGAATGGGATTCTGCCAATAGTTTCATTCCATCCGGTCATAAAATACTCCCGGCGGAACCGATCTTCTCTAAAATAGAAGATAAAGTGATTAGAATGCAGAAAGAAACCCTTTATCAAAATCAGAAAGAGGTTGATACAGTGAAAGAAATAATCAGTATAGAAGATTTTGCCAAAATAGATCTTAGAGTAGGGAATATAATTGGTGCAGAGAAGGTTAAAGATTCTGATAATCTCTTAAAACTCATAGTGGATGTGAAAGATAAAAAATTACAGGTGGTTGCTGGTCTCGCTAAAAATTATTCACCAGAAGATATATTAAACCAAAAAGTAATTATTTTAGTGAATCTGAAGCCTGCTAAACTTTTCGGTATTAAATCTGAAGGAATGATATTGGCAACCAAGGATACTCTTAATGTTTTAAGTGCAGAAGGCGCTGCTGTTGGTGAAAAAATAAAATGAATGAATCGGTTCTTATTGGAAGGGCAGAGAAGTTTTTAGGCATTATAAGACGAAAATCTATAAATGCAGATGATATTCGTGATTTAGATAGCTTCATGGCTATTTATATTTATTTAAAGGATAATTTATATGAGTTACAAGAATTTAGGGACACTATGGAAATTAAAGGTTACAAAGCACCTTACAGTTCTCTAATGAAGTTTGGGCGTGTTTCGTCCGTGGAAATGAAAGTTGAGGATTTGCATGACATCAGCCGGCACACTCAACATTTCCGAATGCGAGCGGCTCTTAAAAAAAACATTCTTGATCGAGTTAAATCATCCATTGCCTCTCATAAAATAGCAGTGGGGCATTTAGAAGAATTCGCTACCATTAAATGTCCAATTTGTAAAAGAGATTATACGAGACATGAAATCGCTGACTTAACAACCAAAAAGTGTGTCTGTGGCTCCTTGAATCTTGAATTAGAAATAGATTATCAGGGTGTTTACAGGTTAAAGATAATTAAATATCTGCCACTTTCCGGTGAGTATATGGTGAAGATGTCAGAACTCTCACCACTTGGTAGGGATGCCTTCCGTAAGATAGTTAGAATCCTGAAACAAGAGAAAAGAGGAATTGTTAAAACCGTATCCATGGTTGTTAAAGTTTTAGAGGGCGGTAGATGGGTTAGGAAGAGAGTTAATTTGGATTGCAGTGATCAGCTTAATTACGAGAAGGAAATAAGAAAAAAGTATGGTTCAAACGCTCGTATAGAATTCCTGCAATTCCATCGTAAAAAACCGTCTATAATTAATGATAAGCATGTTCAAAATGCATTAGCATTGGGTTATGTGAAATTTTCGGAAAAACAAGCTGAGAATATTATACCAATAATTCTTAATAAAAGCCTTAAAAATAGTGATAAACTTAAAAATTATGATGAAATCCTTAAAATCGCCAGAGAAACTGGACGTAGAATGGGTGAGGATGTTCAGGATCAGAAAACATTAGAAAAAGAATTAATAACTGAAAAACTCGTTAAAGAAGGATTAATATATAATGGTTTAATGGATAAAGAACTTCAAGAAGATCTTTTTCTTCGAAAGAAAATTGAAGAGAAATTATTAGTGGATGCTCCCCGGATTTTAATTTTATGGGATCTAGTAAAATACTACTTATCCACATCTTATGACCGTCGCAGTAAATATTCAGGTCCATTCCCTAATTTACGTCCCGTTTTAGATAAAACTCAAATAAACACCTTCACTGATTTTCCAGAGTCATTGGTGGAATGTTTAAAAGAATACTCTGAGGAAAAAATTGAATACATATATCATATGAATGAATTATTAAATCAAAAGTTTGAAATTGAAAAGAAAATGAAAGGTTTACATCTTAAGATGAATACTCCCGCTGTAGGTGCAGTTATATTACATAACATTGGAAAGTTATCGATAGAGAAATCATCCCAGATATTCTCATTGACTACTGAAGAAGTTATATGTGAAAAAGATAAAATTCAAACCTTCCAAAAGCCCGTTACCCGTAAAGCCCAGAAATTTCTGGAGATGATAAAAGATTAAAAAAAATAGTAACCTTATTTTCTTATTTATAATGATGAAAAAAATTTTTAGTTGGTGATTGTTTTTTGGTTGATGAAGTTTATGTGAATGAACCATTATCATCTAGGATAATTATGGAAATTCTGGAGGAAAATCCTCATATAAAACGTATAAAGTGCCCTAGCAGCCTTTATCTTCGCATCTCCAAGAAATATTTGGATGTCTTATCAAAATTGGGAGTTGAAGTCGAACCAGTGGTAAAAAGCGGCAGGCCTAAAAAGTATGGAGAATTAGAAGTTAAACTTATCCAGAAAATGTTAAATGATGGTTCAAATCCGAGTGAAATATCAGAAAAGCTAAATTTACCAATTAAAACTGTGTACTATCTTAAAGAAACTCCGCTTAGAAGGGGTAGAAAACCTAAATATACTCCTGAAACCGAAGAAAAAGTTAAAAGATTATATGATGAAGGTTTGCGTGTAAAAAAGATTTCTGAAAAATTAGGAATACCTTTAAGAACTGTTTATAGTATAATTAAGAAATAAAATTTTGAATACTTTATTTTCAAGATTTGATTTAAAATGGTCTCCCAAATAATTCTACAACATTACCAAGAAATAATAATAATCTCCAGTATCTGCGGCCTAGTAGCCTTCATTACCACTTACCTGGCCATGCCTAAATTAATTAAAAAACTCAAAGATGCACATATAGTTGGAGAAGACATTCACAAACCTAGTAAACCTCAAGTCGCAGAGATGGGTGGTATTGGCATCCTCTTCGGCTTCACTATTGGATTATTTGTTGCAACCTATCTATACCCTCCACTTCAATTCACCCTTATAGTAACTTTACTGGTGATCCTACTCGTAGGAATGATCGGCATGGTGGATGACTTAATAACATTATCATCCAAGGAGAAACTCTTCTTACTATGGTTAGCAGGTATTCCTTTAGTCTGGATTGCACCCACGAGTCT
>Ga0255361_1000119_pt1 | contig 18501 bp, 16 predicted proteins | sample GFST75r1metaG_FD_186005 | JGI IMG/M metagenome (GOLD analysis project Ga0255361, IMG submission 186005) | Peat soil microbial communities from Stordalen Mire, Sweden - G.F.S.T75.r1 | ecosystem: Environmental > Terrestrial > Soil > Wetlands > Peat | place: Sweden: Norrbotten County, Stordalen... | reverse complement strand
TTTTATACCCGGGTCGAATTGAATTTTATTATACTGATTCGGATCAGTTGTTGAAGCAGGGTGTGGAAGATTAGGAGCTAATTTACCGGATTGAATATCTTTCAATACGGAAATGGCATAATCGTATCTTTTTTCCCGTAGGTCATAGCCCATTTTCTGCGGCCGTGAGCAAATTAGATGATACAAGGTGATATCACAATATACCATCACGATCAAAGGGTTCCGATTATCCCCCGTTGCTGCAAATATCGCATCGGTATCATAGACACCTCTTAGATATCCTGCTATCTCTTCCTGTGCAGCCTTTTCGGCTGTTTCTCTTTTCGTTTCATCCGATTGCTCTACTATCGACAGAGCATCCGATGCAATATTCACGTAATCATCTTTTGTTATAAACATCACCACATATTTTTTGACGTTTGTCGAAAACCCCATGTCGGTTTATTTCTCTCGCGTCGGTTCGATCTTTGCAACATCCAAATAGCCCCTTCGTCCGCATCAGGCCCGTCGTCATGTCCGCGCATTCCATGCTCGAACTCAAGAGTCATTTCAATGCCTGCCTTCATGTCGATATCCTCCTGCATGTCGATATTATAAAAGACAAATCCTCTTTCCCATAATGGGGAGATATCTTCTATTCTTTTTTCCTTGTTCGGCTTCGCTCTTTTATCTCCGCGAATCGGCAATTGATATCCCCTCTCATCGCCCTCGGCCGTGAAATCGTCCAGGAGTGTATCTTGCATGAAGGATGCCTCCATGTAAAACTGTATCCCGATATTGGGAGTACTTTCGTAAAGGTCATACAACCATCTGACAATTTCCCCGATCGAGCTTTGACGAACGAATGCATATAAACAATGTAGCTCGGTTGGTGAAGTGCCCGGTATTCCCCGTTTCGGTTTCCCCCATACTTTACAGGCCTTGTAATCATCTTTTTTCCCAGGCTTCCAAGATGGATCCAGGTAGGCGATAATTATTTCGTATTGGTTCAGCTTGAGGGGCTTTTTCCATTTGATCCAATCGCGCTTGAATATTTTTCCGACCGTGATCGGGTTATGCATCATCTCACGTTGAAAAGACCGATATCCGACGAACTCTTCGTAATCCTGTAAATCCTTTTTCGTATATTTCTGTGGCCAGGATGGATTCCCGTTTTTGTCATAAGCCTTGATCGTATCGACGTACATGGATTTTTTCTTTGACATGATCTCCAATACGCTGTTATGGCTTATCAAATTACCCACCATAATAAAACGTCCATGACCGCCGTCAAGTGCGCCAAATAACGCATCTGTGACCCAATCAGCGGCATCTTGCACACGCTTCTCATTCTTGATTATTTCATCATCGTCAAAGTCGTCTATAACAATATAGTCCGGTCTGTTTTCGTGATTACGCAAACCTCGAGGGCTCTGTCCGCGCCCCAGGGCGTGATAAGCCACTCCTTGCGCATCGACGAAGTCGCCCTCTTCCCAACTGCCCGATTTGAACTGTTGCCCGAAATCTCGAATAAGGTATTTGTTATATTGCAGCTCCGCCTGCAAGTCTGATAGTAATTTGTCTGCTGCGTCCTCGGATTTGCTGACAAGTACCATCAGGTGAATTTGTGGCTCTTCTTGGAACTTTAGCCAAAGCGGCGTCATGATATCAATATGAGTTGACTTTGCATGTCCGCGTGGCCATTTGAAAAGTCCCTTCAGGTTTGGATTGTCCTTAATCTTTTTTGCAGCCCTGTTGTGAAATTCAGCATTCTCGCATTTACAATAATGAGGAAAATATCTTTTACAGAAATAGGCATAATCTTTCCGGGCAAGCTGGATGTTCTTTTTCCTTTCATCCGGACTTTCGACGATCATCTCAGAGGTAATGTTGTCAATCCGCTTGCAATGTTCCTCCCATTTTTTGCGCGCCTCTTTTAATGTCTTCGCATCCATGGTCAGAATCTTTGATTGATGAAATTATTCTGAAGCATCGTTATAGCCCGAATGAGCACAGGAGTCACCTCTTTATTAATGCCTACTTGAGACTCTAGCCAATCCGAGAAATCGACGAAGGTATTGATGTAGTCTACCACATTCCCCTTTTTGTCAAGTTTGTCGATCGTCGAAGCCAGCTTTGCCAATTGGTCGCTCGTTGCCCCGAATTTTTTCGGATCATTCGTGCATTCCGTCAAAGCATCGTTGATAGATAATAAGATCTTATTGATAAGCTCTTGCCTGGTAATAGTCTTTGCTCCCCGCCGTTCCTTCCATCCGCCGCTCATGCACCACTTGTTAACGGTCACACGGCTCACGCCAATTTTCTCGGCAATGTCCTGTTGATTGATTCCGGACATGTAGAGGGCTTCGGCTAAATCTTTTTTGTCATTTTTTTTTACCATGCTCAATTATTTTGATACAAAAATCAGATAAAAATAGAGCTTTATAAAAATACAATGCGACCGCTTCAGACTTACAGGAAAGCCTTTCATACTTATTTTTTTATTCCTGGCCAGGAGCTTAATTTTGAATCGAAAATTAATCACAACAGGATTTTAATAACAATATGCCTATGGCTACAGAATTAAAAAATAATTATCCGGTAAGGATTTCAAACAGTTCCATTAACTCGTATGGTACGAGGGTTCTCACAGACGGAATGGATATTGACCAATACAATAGGAATCCTATTTTATTGTATATGCATTTTCGGGATTACCGGAGCGCATCGGCGATCGGTCACATAGAGAATGTAAGAAAAGAGAATGACGATGTGACCGGAGACTTAGTCTTCGATGATGTGACAGACTTATCTCAACAGATTCATGGGCAATGGGATGCCGGAACATTGAAAATGGTAAGCGCAGGCATTGATATTCTTGCAATCGATGAGACAGTAGAAAATATGGCTAAAGGGCAGACTCTTCCCACCATCACCAAATCTAAATTAAACGAGGTGTCAGTGGTTGATATTGGTGCGAATGACGATGCCCTTGAGCTATTCTATAAAGGTGAAAAGCTGAATCTTGCAAAGGGGATATTCGGACCTCTTAAAATAGAAACAAAACCTCAAAATAATAAAAAGGATATGGAATCGAAAGAATTGTGTTTAATGCTCGGTTTGCCTGAGACGGCTACTGAAGCACAGATAAAGGAAAAAATGTCTCTGATGAAACAGCAGAGCGATAATGCGGCAACTCTACAAGCGGAGAAAGAAGCACTTACATTGGCAGCCATTACCACAACCGTGGAGGCAGCAATCAAAGAGGGAAAAATTCCAGCTGCTAAAAAGGATGAGTTCGTCACGATGGGCAAGAAATTGGGCAATGAATCGCTCAAGACATTAGTGCTGTCGATGAACGGTTCTATTAAACCGCTGAATCTGATCAATACGGATAAAGACGGGCTGCCTCACGAATTCAAAAAATTGAGTGAAGTACCTGCCGATCGTCTTACAGAGATGCGTAAAAATGACAAAGCGCAATACATGAAGTTGTATAAAGCGGAATACGGTGTTGATTGCCCTGAATTAAAAGACTAATTAATTTAATTGTTATGAATAAGAAAAAATTATTTTCAGGATTGGCGTTCAACGCCATCATGGGCGCAGTGCTGGCATCGGCTATAGGAGCTAATCCTGTCTCAGGTGCAATTGTTGCAATTGTGATTACCGCATTGATCGGATCATTTATGCCGAAGGGCGTATTAGCTGAAGGAATAGCAACCGAGTTGTGGACCGGTGATATTATCAGGAATCTTAATGCAAAGGTAAATGGGAGTTTCCTTCAGGATATCCCCGACTATTCAGGTAAGGTCGATAATCAAGATGTGATACATTTTGTTGGCGAAGGCGGATTGCCGGATGTATTGATCAATAATACGACTTATCCGATCGATACCCAAACGATCACAGATTCCGATATTCCTATTTCGTTGGACAAATATGATACCAAGGTGACTCCGATCACTGACGACGAACTGTATGCGATGAGTTATGACAAACGCGCATCGTTGATCCAGCGTCATGCGGATGCGATTGCCGGAGCGAAGTTCTCAAAGGCTATCCATGCACTTGCTCCGTCTGCTACAGCTACTAAAACTCCTGTATTGTTTACATCCGGAGATGCATTAACAGGCGCAAGACAACCCGTTACCCGTGATGATTTTATTGATATGAAATCAAAATTTGATGAGCTGGAAGTCCCGGAGGAAGGACGTATCCTTGTGTTGTGCCCTGACCATGTCAATGACTTGTTGAGAACCGATCAGAAATTCTTCGGACAGTTCTACAATTTCGAGACAGGTCAACTTTCTATGAATATGTACGGATTCAAATGCTACTCTTATGTAGGATGTCCGGTATTTGACCAGGCTGGTGCGAAATTGAATTATGGCACTCTGCCTACTACCGGATCAAAATACAGAGCATCGGTTGCGTTCTACGCAAATCGTTGTTTCAAAGCAGCCGGAAGCACAAAGATGTATTATCGTGATGCAGCTACTTCACCGGAGACTCATACCTCCACGATGAACTTCCGTCACCGTTATATCGTGCTGCCATTTGTTCAAGAAGCGATTGGAGCCATCGTTTCAAAAGTTAAATCGGCATAATCATGGCATTACCTAGAGGCTTAAGAAATAATAATCCTGGCAATATTCGCCTATCCTCTACAAAGTGGATAGGCGAAATACAGCCCTCGAAAGATCCTGCTTTTAAACAATTTAAAAGCATGGAATATGGATATCGGGCCGTCCTGAAACTATTGAAAAACTACAGCATTTATCATGAATGCAGAACAATAGAACAGATCATCGCCCGCTGGGCTCCAAGCTCTGAAAATAATACAAAGGCTTATGTCGCCTCGGTAGAAAAAGTTTCCGGCATTAATCGAAATGCGATTATTGATGTCGATTCCGAAGACCAGATGTGTGCCCTTACAGCGGCTATTTCTCAACACGAGAATGGAGTGAAAGCCGACATGGCCGTCATTCGCAAAGCATGGGAGGTTTTATAATGGATACAGTAAGAAGTTACGTGTCGTGTACAGTGGCTGCGCTGATAGCCTACTTTCATCCGGTAGAAAATATATTGATCGCCGTGATGTCTGTGCTATTTGCCAATTTTCTGCTAGGGATCATCTCTGCAAAATTGGTACAACATGAGAAGTTTGATTTTAAAAAGGGATTCATGTGCTTCATCGAAGCATTTATCTTCTTTGCCCTGATCAGCTTCGTGTTCTTTGTCGGGGATCATATTGATAAGCCGGAAGGCGCACTGCAATGTATCTCGGCGATGACGTATGTGTTGATCTATTTTTACGGCGTGAATATCTCCAAAAACCTGTGCAGATTGATGCCGGAGAATAAAGTATTCAAATTTATATATTGGTTAATCTCGGTTGAGTTCATCAACCATATCCCTTATTTAAGGCAATTCTTAAAGCTGGACGGGGTGGTGATTGACGATAAGGATAACAAACAAATAGACAATGGAAATGGAACGGTTAATTAATAAGCTTTTTTTTGTTACTCTTTTTTGCTTAGTGGTTGTTTGCATGTCCGGTTGCAGAACGAAAGAAATTTTGCAGCCGGCACAAACAAAAACCGAAACGAAGTACATAGACCGGGTTCTCAATCATACGGAATATGTACACGATTCGACACTGATACAAACGAAGGGAGACACGGTATTTCTCTATAAATACCGGACGAGAGAGGTCAATACCGGAAAGGATAGCATATCGTATATCAATAAAACGGATACGATCGTGAAACCTCAGCTTGTATCGACTACAAAGGTGACTAACCAGCTGACCAAATGGCAAAAATTTTGGATTGATGCGGGTTATGTTTCGGGACTGGTAATACTCATATTACTGATATATATTTTCAGGGATCCCTTGAAATTAATAGCTAAGAATTTAATGAATATAATTAAAAAACTTATTTGACATGGAGCCAATTAATGATGGATTTATGATGCTGCTCGATGAATTTTCGTTGGGCGGAGTGGTATTAGGATGTATTTCTTCCGATGGCGTCGATTGGGCGGGTGATAAACCGACCGTGACTACTCTGAATGCAGCTCAAAAGCGAAGCGGACCTGTAAAGCGTATCATCTCTGCGCCAGGATCCGATGAGCTCACTTATCAGATGATCGAAATGGTCGCTGAAAAAATAAAGACGGTCGCTGGCGGTACATTCACAGGAGAGACTTATTTCGCTCCGGACACGAAAGTAATGCTCGAGGGTGCGGCACAGATTAAAACAGGAACCGGACAAACCATTTCGATACCAAAATCGAGTACGATGGCGGTTGTGCGTGGAAAGTTGGGCACAACAGGGAATCTGTATTGTGATTGCACGACTACGTTCCTTGCTCCTTTGGATGGATCGAAACCTTATTCAATAGGTCCTACCATTCCGGCTGTTACTGCTGAATTCGATGCGCTGTCTTTTGCAGCCGCTGGCGAATCAAAACTGATACGCATTTCCGCTTCAGGAGCAGTACAGATCACCGGACTTCCAACCGGGTACACCATGGCGCAAGAGGGTAATTATTTAATGATCACAGCTCCGGCAAATTCAACACAAATTGCAGTTGCTGCGACTTTGACCATTGCTCTTGCATCCGATGCAAATACGAAAGCAACCATTGCAATCGCTCAACCTCATGAATAAGATTGAATCAGATGCAGCAGACTTACTGCTAGATCTTGGCGTTCGAATACCTGTTCGAACGCTAAGATTTCTTGATTTGAAGAAGGTGAGGCATATTACAATCCGACGTCCCTATCTCGGTACCTTGCTTAAGATAGCAAAGATTCACTGCAAAATCGGATTGAAGCATGAAGACATGGAAGGATGGGGAAAGGATGAAAACATGCAATTCATTGCCGATCATGGAAAGGATGTCAGCCTGGCTGTCGCATACGGGATAGCACGGGGAAGAATCACTTCTTTATTATTTGCAAGATTGATTGCCTGGTGGCTTCGATGGCGCGTTCATCCGATCTATTTGTCTGAAGCTTTCTTTCAAATTATCAAGCTGACGAATACAGTCCCTTTTCAAAATATTATTCTTTTGAGCGGAGCGATGAACCCGCTAAAAAGGAGCCACTGACCAAAGAGGAGTTAAAGGGCGGACACATGTCTACCTCTCATAGCCTTTTCGGATTCGTTTGGCAGATATCAACTGCAACGGGATGGACAATCAATTATATATTGTGGGGAGTGAGTTATCCTTTGCTAATGACAATGATTGCCGATGCGCCACGCTGGATCAAACCGGACGAGAAGAAAAAAGTACCCGGACTAAATCCGAGAGATAAAAAATCAGATATAGTGAACATGTTTCAACAACGTTTCGAAAACAAAAAAGAAAAATGAGTACATCAGTCGACATAGATATCTTGATGAGAGATAAGACCCGCGAGGGGGCGGAAAGTGCACAGGCAAGTTTCGAAAGCCTGAACATGATTATTGGACTTAATAAGGTTCAATTAAAGGAATTGCAAGCAGCCCTTCAACAGCTCTATGCCACGATGAATCAAGTTGAAAAAAGAGGAGATATCATCTCTCCGGGAGAACAAAAAAGAGTTCAGGAATTACAGCATCAAATCGAAGAATTAAAGGCGACGATCCTCGAGTTGGAAACCGCGAAGAAAAAAGAATCGGCAACTCCAATACTTCCGGATGCTGAACGTGTAATGAAATCTTCCAACAATCTGAATATGTCTATTCAGCAAATTGCACGTGAAATGCCTACCTTGGCTCTCGGTCCACAGATGTTCTTCTTAGCTATATCAAATAACTTACCTGTTGCCGCGGATGCAATAAAACGGGCAAAGGATGAATATAATTCTTTAACAGCAACCGGACAAAAAGCAACTCCGGTTTGGAAGCAGGTTCTTTCTTCAGTAATCAGCTGGCAAACGGCAATGGTCGTTGGCGTTACCTTGCTTATTGCCTTTTCTAAAAATATCGTAGATTGGATAAAGAGTATGTCAACCGGACAATCTATATTAGAAAAAGTAATAACCTCGCAACAAGCATTGAATAAATCACGCATGGATGGTGAAACATCCGCGAGGAAAGAATTATCTACATTAAATGTATTGTATGGTGCAGCTACTGATGTGAATCGTACCTACAAAGAACGTAAACAGGCTGTTGACAATTTGCAAGATACTTATCCGAAATATTTCAAGAATTTATCTGATGAAGCAATTATGACTGGAAATGCAGCAAATAAATACCGTGAACTTTCAAGTGTAATTATTCAAACAGCCATGGCGAGAGCAAAAGAGACTCAACTAGCTTCAATGGCACAAAACATGTGGAAGTTGCAATTGGATCAAGCCGGAGTATTGATGCAAAAACAAGAGGCAGAAGCAAAATTAAGAGCCTCTATACAAAAAGAAATGTATCTTAAGTCTATTGGAGCTCCTGCTGATAATGGAGAGGAAAAAACGATATTGTCTGCACAAATTAAAGGGTTTGATGAGAAATATAAACAATATGAAAAAGCTATAAAAGATCAAGATAAATCAATACATCAAATGGCCAAAAGTATGCCAATTGTTGACGAAAAGTACACGTCCGATAATCCTAAAACTCCAAAAACAAAGGCTCCTTACGATGCTGCGGCAGCGAAAAATCGTATTGACGATGCGACTTTACAAGCTCAAAAAAAGATCAATGAAGATACTCTTGCAGCTATGCAGGATGGTTTTGAAAAAAGGAAAGCTCAAGCTGATTATGAATACAAACAAGAATTGGCAGATGTAGATAAAAATTTAAGAGATCGTGAAAAGAAGATTTCAGATGCCGAAAAGCATAAGGTAAGTCTTACGCCTGCTGAAAAATCTGCCCCTGCAAACCAAGCAGGTCAAGAACGTATAGTTGCATTGAATAAATATAAAAAATCTCTACAGGATATCGCCAACGACGAAACAAAATTATCTCAGCAACAATCGGTAAAATTCAAATCAGACCTTGATCAAAAGCTCCTTTCCATCACTCAGAATTACGATGAGCAATTGAAGCAAGCGAATGGTAATGCAGACTTAACGAAACAACTTGAAGAAAATAAAGAAAAGGAAATAACCAAAACGAAGCAGGAATATGCCCTCAAGCAATTGCAGCTTGATCAAGAGGTAGCACTTGCAAGCGTGGAGGCAGAATATAAAGGCGTATCCGATACCCGGTTAGTTGAGGAAGCGAAAAACAAAGTCATACTTGACTATGCAAAGAAACGCTTAGCTTTATTGAAAACGATGCCGGACGAAGATTCGCAACACCAGGCGAATTTGCTTGAAGCGCAACTTCCCGGAATGACTCAGACAAAAAAACAACCGAAGAATACTGTTTCCGGAGCAGTAGATGAAGAATTATTGACTTCACTTACAAAAAAATACGTTGCGCTGGGGAATGCGGAAGATGTGGCGAAGAAAAAGGCGGTTGATTATCTTGATAATTTTCATGATAAGATGCAAATGGCTGCATCTATCACGGGCGGATTAAAGGAGGTTCTCGGCGGAGTGGATGAGCATCTTGATGTCATGCTTGATAGTGTAGATAAGATTGCGCAAGGGTTTGCAAGTGGAGGATTGGCAGGCGGAATACTCGCAACAGCCGGAACGGTTATTTCTCTTACAAAGAGCCTTACATCCTCAAAGGAAGGACTTGACGAATCTATCAAAAACAATTATTCGCAATGGTTGGAAGCTGTAAACAATGTGATAACCAAGCAGACCGAGCTGTTATCAAAGCTGGGAGCGATTGATCTATCCAAGAATCTTTCTAAGATGCTTGGCAACCGTGGGGCATTACAAAGCAGTATAGATTCAGCGATGAATATGATTCGCCTTGACCTTCAGGAACAGGATAATAAATCGGCGAATCTGGCACTTGCAAAAAATAGTTCGGCACTGAAGAAACTAGGAATCGAAACGACGAATTTCGCATCCTTGACAAAAGAGCAAATATTATCTATAAAAGATAATCTTCCCGGTCTATTCGCATCCTTACCTGATCAGCTGAAGACTTATATCAATAGTTTATCCGACGCAGAGGATAAACTTAGCGACTTTAACGATCAGTTATCTCAAACCGTACTAGGATTCGACTATAGCGATATCACAACCAGTATTGTGGATGCCGTGACCGATCCATCCATCTCGGATGCATCAGATCAATTGTGGACGAATATATCCTCATCCATCGGGACGATTCTTAAGAATGAATTCACAAGAACATTGCTTACCTCGCAGCTTCAAACCTTGGTAAACAATCTATTAAAATCAATGGAGGTAACGGATGCAAACGGAACAGTAACGGGCTATTCATTGAATACGAATACGGCTGTCGATTTTGCCAATAAAGTAAAGGATTTAGGAGAATCATATAAAGAGGCATGGGATAAAGTAAAGGAAGGAATGGCGGCTGCCGGAATCGACTTGGATGCGTCTACAAATGCAAGTCAAACGGCTTCGTCGGGAACTATTACAACGATCACCGAGGAGACCGGGACAAAGATAGAGGGAATCGGGCAAGCCTTATTAAATAGAATGGCCAGCACTGATGACAGTGTGATGGATATATCTAAGTCCATTGTCGTGTTATCTACGATTCTGACTTCGATCGCTACGAACACTCAACACAGTGCGGATAAACTTGACGATATAAGTACTGATATAAACTACATTCGAAAGAATGGAATAAGCATGGCTTAATATGATATACGAAGAACTGAAAGGATTGATCACCATCAACAGTATTGACATATACAGTCAATATCATGCATTCCTCTGCGAGTCGAAGGACAGTGAGTTCACTAATTACGAAGCACTCTTAAAACCTTCAGCCACAAAGACGAATACGGCTGTTAATATTCGCGAGAAAAATGGAGAAGACTTGCCCTCTGACCTGCTACCTCAGAATGATGCGAGAGACTTCGTTCTTTTCTTCGCAATACATGGAGATGGGGAGTCGGATTTCTATACGAAATATACGAATTTCATCAGTTTCCTGAAAACCGGATTAAATGGAACGGGATGGCTCGACATTAAACTGACTGATCTTCCAACCGCTTTTCATGTACACGTGAAAGATTGCTCGGATTATAAAAATTTGACGGCAATTGACGTGGATCTTGTCGCGGCACAATTCAAGATCACATTTCATGAACCGAAACCGTTCATTTAAACACCGTTCGAACAGCGTTCGAACGGTGTTCAAACAATATTCAAACGACATTAAAACAGTATTCAAATGATATATAAGATATATTCAAAAACAGACGTACTCAAGACGGAATTCGATCCGGGCAGTTCCAGCTGGTCCTGGGAGCTGATGTCAGATAATGTGCTTTCATTGTCTTTCACCTTGAATACCTATGTAGATTTGGAAGTCGGTGATTATATAACTATCCTGGGAAACAAGTTCACGCTGAAAGATCTTTCCAAGCCGAAGATCAAGAATACTATGGATTGGGAGTACTCGGTTAAGTTCTATGGGCTTGAGTCTATGTTGAAGTATGTATTAGTGATGTCGATGTCTACAGGAGATGTGGATGCCGATGTTTCTTTGCTGGATACTCCAACGGCTCAATTGCAATTCCTTGTTAATTTAGTGAATGCTTTTTATGGAACGTCCTATACGGTTGGCGCGGCTATATCCGCCGCATCACAAACGGTTGATTTTAGCCGTAAGAATGTGTTCGAAGCTTTGAACGCTTTAGCTGATCTATATAGTACGGAATGGTGGATTGACCACGCGACAGGCAAGTTCTATCTAACAAAATGCATCTCGGGGGATATGATCAACCTCGGGTATAATCAAGGATTGCTTGATTTATATAAAGACGACAATTCATCCGACGATAGTTTCTGGACTCGTTTATATCCACTTGGATCAACGAAGAATATAATCTATGATGATTATGGCCATTATCGTTTGCAATTACCGAACAATGTCAAATATATTGATAAAGACGTTGATCTATACGGCATAAGACCGAAATATGTTGAAACGGAATTTGCGGAAATATACCCACGTTTTACAGGCACGGTCGGAACGGTAAGGACTGCTACAAATACAGTTGATGATAAGCAGATCACTGTTTATTATTTCACTGATGCAACCATGAATTTCAATCCGAATGATTATACAAAATCCGGACAGATAAAGCATCTGGTATTCAAATCGGGCGATATGGATGGCCGAGACTTTGAAGCGAATTGGCATGTCGATGGTTCTGAATGGGAATTGATTACACAATATCCGACGGATGATACACAATTGCCTTCAGGCTATATCATACCTAAAGCAGGTGATACTTACACTATCTATAACATGCAGATGCCTTCTGTGTATTATACGAATGCTGAAGCCGAATTCAAGAATGCCGTTGATGCCTATGTAGCTGCAAGGGATATTGACTTTGCGGTTTATGTTGCGAATACAAATTATATTTATCTTGATAATGCAGGAATATCATTGACGATAGGAAGCTATGTTAGACTGAATAATACTCAATATTTCCCCTCAACGGGATATAGAGATTCACGTGTAACGAAGATCGTTCGAAACCTGAAGAATCTTAGTTCGATGGAATTGAGTATCTCGAATGTGCTCAAGGTGGGTACATTCTCTGCTGTACAGGATAATTTGAAGACTCTTCAAATAGCCGTCGATCAACAATTAGACAAAGAAAGTCTACAGGTATTGATGTCTTATGATTCAGCAGCCGAAACAGATTATAATGTTTATTCAGCCTTACGTACTACCAAAGAAATTGCAACTCGTGCAGTATCAAAAATAAATGATGATACGGTAGCTGGTAATATATCATTTTTAAAGGATATCAACGTTGCCGGAGCGGCAAACATTGCGGGCATATTAACAGCGAGTGAATTAGATGCAACCGAGATCAAGGGAACTAATGGAACGTTTCAAAATCTATTAAAGGCAGCAACCGTAACTATTGCGGGTTTGGCAACACTTTCAAGTGTAGAGGCAACAACTCTGCACGCGGTTTCGGGTACGATAGATACGTTGCGTTCTACAGTGGGCGCTATCGATACCCTGAACGCTACAAATGGGAATATAAACATTCTTAATGGTGCAACGGCTTTCTTCACGAATTACGTAAAAAGTCCAATTGGCAATTTTACAAATTTGGGCGCGGGGTATTTACCGTATCACACTTCGAACGGTTTGGTTAATAGTTCAATTCAGACCGATGGCACGAAAGTTGGAATAGGTGCAACTCCGAGTTTTGGCTTAGACGTTAACGGAACATTCCGAGCAACGTCGGATATGTTTGCAGACGGAAATATCGGGACACGCAATTATGTTAGTCAAACAGCGGGTTGGAGAGTTGGAGCAAATGGTTTAGCGGAATTCCGTAAGATGTACGCAGACGAATTGGACGTGCAGGCGTTTACTGCACAAGTGAGTCAAGCACTTGCAGGTTCTGATTTCTTGACAAAATCGGTAAGCAAGCTATCTTACAATTTTGTGATTCCGAGTTCTGTAGGCGGATCGTCTCAATTAATCGTAGACGATTTAGAGGGATTCCCTGCAACTCAATGTTTTGCGAATGGCGACTATATTAGATTGCGCCCTATCAATAAGAGTGCTGGGCTAGTCATAGGCAATGCATACGGAACGATAGTGCTTGATACAACATACGGAACTAATGGCTTTCTAAACGGTACACAGGCGTATACTTTTACTGTGACTTCGCTAAGTAACGCATCAGGAATTACAGTATTCAAGGGCTCAGAAGTTTTAGATTACGGCACTTCGGGCAGTGGATTGATCAAAAGGACTACATTAGATAGCGCGGGTAGTCCCTATATGGATATTGACACTTGGGTTACTGATCCTAGTATTTCTACCAACCATACAGTACATGCACGATTGGGTAATCTTAGCGGTATTGCTAACTGTAGTGGATATGGCTTGTATTCTAACAAAGCATTCTTGACGGAGAGCATTTTAGTAGGTGATTTGACGAAAGCGGGTAACTACATGGAATACGCAGGCAACGCACTGAATATACATGCTAATCTGTATGTGACAGGCGGAAACGCTGCTACTAATGATTCAGTTAATACCGCTGTTAATAATATTCAAGTTGGAGGTACTAATCTATTTGGATTTAATAAGGGAATTTTATTTGGTATGGATGTTCCAGATAGTAACATTAATGGGTATCATTGTTATTATAGTTCTAGTAATTTATTGGGTAGAATTCAAAATTTAGGATTTGCTGGAGTTGGAGGAGACTTTACTGTTTCTTTTTATGCTAAAGCAAGTGTGTCACTTGTAGTTAATGTTAATCTATGTGATGTTGGAACGGATAATTCTTACACAAATCTTACGGATACATACACAAAATTTGTATATGTATTTAAAAATGTGTTTGGATATGTTGGTACAGATATGTATGGTTTTCTTGATATAGAAAATACAGGTGATGTAAATGCAGTTGTTGATATAAAAAATATAAAAATTGAAAGGGGTACTAAAGCTACAGATTGGTCACCCGCTCCGGAAGATGTTAAAGGGTATACTGATACGAGCATTGCCAACATACAGATCGGGGGAACTAATTTGTTGTTAAATAGCGATTTTCATGATGGGCTTAATCATATAGGGAATGTAATTAACGGCGGAACTATACACGAGATAAATACGGATAGTTTATACGGGCATGTATTTAGAACTACTGCTGGAATAAGGTTATTTACTAATATAGTAAACGCAGGGATTAAGACAGGAGATTATATGACTGTTTCGTTCTACGCTTTAGGTGCGAATGGTTCAGAGTTTCAATTTGCCGGAATAGGACATGATAGCGGAGATACATTATTCCCTGGGCAAGGCTGGGAAACGACTACGGCCGGATGGAAGAAGTACACATATACTGCACAGGCTTTAACAAATCAGGTTGACGACTTAATGTTTTATCTATACGTTAATGAGAATGGTGCAGATGATAATCGCCCCGTTGTTATAGCAAATGTTAAGTTTGAGGTGGGAAATAAGGCAACCGCATGGTGCTTAGCACCTTCCGAAACACCTACAACAACAGCAATACAAGCGGCATTTTCGTTGTCGGGTGATAATATTTCTTTATTTGGTAAGACGATCGATATAACAGGAGCAACCGTTTTCAGCTCTATTCAGCAAAACACTAAAGTTACAGTAGATGCTACTGGACTAGATCCAAACACTTATTATCCTGTAACTATATTTTTAAATACAACCGAATGGCTTTATTCCCCGTCTACTATATTAGTTAAAAGAGGGTTAGATGCAACTTATGGAGTTCCGTCTTATGCTACACATTCACAAGGTTTTTCTGTAAGTTGCAGTTGGCAAACAAATGGAAATGGTTGGGGATCAATGACGGTAAAACGCATAATAAATTCGTATGAGAATAACTTTTCTACAGTAATTCCAATAGGAAGTATAAATCAATTAGGAAATTCATCGCAAGAATTTATTTATGTGAGAGGCGGTTCTAAGTATGATGTGCAGATAAATAAGCCCAATGTTGAGGTTACATTAAGGACATCCGCTTACACTGATTATAGCGGTCAAACAATTAATTTGTTAACTTCAGTAGTCGCTCCTGTGGATGATTTAACTACAGGAAAAACGAATTTAGCTACAAATATAGGTTACACTTCTTACGACGCTATGGTATCAGCGGCAGCAGCGCAACAAACCCTAATAGACGGTGGCTATCTAAGAAACGCCTTGATTCAAACTAACGCTATTATCGCCGATAAAATCGCCGCAGGTGCTGTAACGGCTGACAAGATCACTACAGGAGCTGTAACAGCCGATAAGATTGCCGCGGGTGCAATTACAGCCGATAAGATCGCGGCACAATCCATCACAACGGCAAAATTAAGTGCAGATTTGTTCGATGGCAACTATATTAACGCGAACTACATTAATGCAACAACGGTGTTTACAAACGCACTTACCGCGGGAACTATATATGCGGGAAATGCTGTTATTAATGGGCTGAAAGTAACTAATGCTACGGTGTCGGGGACGTTATCGGCTGTGTCGGGTACGTTCAGTTCGTTATCTCCAATACATAGCGGAACAGCACAGGGTTCTATGAATTTCGATAGTACCTACGGAATGTGCTTTAATGATCTGGATATAGGTCAGCAGGGCCAAAGAAATAACAGAGGGCTACGATTCTATTCCTCCGACATAAGATGTAGAGGAATGTTTGGGGCTTACGAAAAGAGTATGGTATACATTACGGGGTCTACCGCTCGATATTATCCAAACGGGTACAGTACTACAGATTATGTAACCGTGAGTCTTCAATCAACAGGAACAGGTGCGTATTATATTCCCTTATTCCCGGGAACATCCTCTGCGGGATATGATGGCTCTAGCTATGTAGGCAACCCTACAGTATATGGACACGCTATATATGCTGATTTAAACGGACTTCCTATAGATTTAGTAGTGATTAATAATTTCACCACCTACAGATATACGCTTGTTGGAAATACAGGAAAGCACGTAACTGTTGTTAACTCTTGTGACACTATGGAATGCTATATAACTACTAATGGTAATACAGATTGGAAGTTATGGGGAGGTGCTGCTTCTGAATGGGTTAATTTGTACGGTCTTATAACTCCATCAAGAACTAATGAAGGTGCAGGATGGCTTTGTACGGGAGTTAACGATAATAATTGGAATTAACAATTTAAAAATAAAATAAGATGAAAATTAAAATCAAATTAGTAGCAACAAAGGAACTGTCAGAAAATGGCAGACAGTTAGAAAAGCCTGAAACGGTCAAAGATGCTTTGCAGGTTATTGGCTTAGGCGGGGAAAAACTTGCAGTAGAGAACTTCGGTAAAACTCTATCAAATGAGATTATCGTTTCTCAGTTACCTAGCTCCATATCGGACTTTATCGAGTACAAAAGATTCTTGGAACGGCTTCATGACAATGACGGTGAGGAGCTAGAAATCGACGAGGTATATATACCTATCATTAAAGATAAAGCAAAGGAGATATACCCGGCTATCACGGCAATGACTGTATTCGAAATGCTCGACAATGCTCTTGTCGAGGCTAAAAATAACGAGGAAGCAAAGAACGTTAAACCAATTAAAAAATAAAAGAGATGGACTACAAAGAAGTAAGTAAAAGTACAGCGATTGACTTTTCTGTAACAATCGAGGGCTATATCTATAAAGGCTCATACAAATATGACGCCGACGGGAATATTACCGGGCTCTCAGGAGGTATTTACGAGAATGACAAATTTGTCGGAAACTTTTCTCGAGACGACAACTCGGGAAATTTGAATATTACGGGTGTTTCTACTGAGAACCTTTTGACACAGGCGACAAATTCTAAATCGGTCATAGATTATGTTATCGCACTTGTAAAAGCAGCGACTACAACCGCAAGCTAATGAAAGACATGAAATTGCTCTATCAAAAGAAATAGAAAATAGAGGGGGAATAAAAGCCCCCGACCGTTAGTAGGACGCCAATCACATACTAACAAAAATGCGTCAATCCGCATAGTCGAGGGCTAAATGTCTTCAGCTGTGGATTGACGCATTTTTGTTATGTGATTGGCACAACAAAATTACAAATATTTTAATAAATATCATAATGAAAACACCAATTACTTATTATGGTGGCAAACAGACAATGCTCAAGCATATACTTCCATTGATCCCAAAACATGAATTATATACCGAATCATTCTGCGGGGGAGCTGCTGTTCTGTTTGCAAAATATCCGTCGCAAGGGGAAGTTATTAATGACATGAATATGGCACTTACGAACTTTTATTGGATGGCTAAAGTCTGCTACAAAGAGCTGAAGACTGAGATAGATAAAACACTACACAGTCGTGACATTCACGAGTATGCTACATTCATTAATACTCATCCTGCTTTCTTTACTCAAGCGCAGCGTGCATGGGCAGTATGGGCATTATGCAAAATGTCTTTTGCATCAATGTTGGATGGCTCATTTGGATATGATTTTGGTGGAGGAATGCCGAAAAAATTGCGCAATTCAAAAGATGAGTTTACAGAGCATCTTTGTTCCAGGTTAGAGAATGTTACAATAGAAAGCCGTGACGCATTGGAGATCATCAGTACTTATGATTCAGATAAAACGTTTCACTTTATTGATCCGCCCTATATTAATAGCGATTGCGGACATTACGAAGGTTCCTTTGATGAAAATTGTTTGGAGAAACTTCTGCAGCTGCTTGAAACGGTAAAAGGCAAGTTTATGCTAACGATGTTCCCTTTTGATATGATCGAAGAGTATGCTAATCGGAATGACTGGATTATTCATAGAGTAGAACGAACAATTTCCGCTTCCAAAACTAATAGGAGAAAGCAAGAGGAATGGATTGTTTGTAATTACGAATATCATAAGCAAGAATCTTTATTCTAATTTTGTTAGTATTTATTAAAAAGAATAAGCCCTAACAT
>Ga0255361_1000117_pt1 | contig 18530 bp, 21 predicted proteins | sample GFST75r1metaG_FD_186005 | JGI IMG/M metagenome (GOLD analysis project Ga0255361, IMG submission 186005) | Peat soil microbial communities from Stordalen Mire, Sweden - G.F.S.T75.r1 | ecosystem: Environmental > Terrestrial > Soil > Wetlands > Peat | place: Sweden: Norrbotten County, Stordalen... | reverse complement strand
GTTGCGATTACGATGAATATATCGTCGGCCATGGCTCAAACTGCATTTGTATCCGCAAAATTAAAGCTTTCGCTTTCTTTCTTGGCTTTCTATTGGTTTTTTGCGAGCAGATCACTTCTAGCTGTGTAGTTTGAGTGATGGCTGTTTTTCTTTTATTGTCCCCGCTGAAAAGAGCACATATGTTGTGAAAACTGCAACCAGGAATCCGAACCCCATTTCAGCAAAGCACATTTAGATAGGTTCAAGCCTAACAGATTCCGCGTGCGACGCTATGATGCTGAACCCATCGCGAAAAAAAAAGAGCGCACAGCAGGATAGTGGGGGTTTTTGAGCGCGCTGCGCTGATACTGAGTGCACAGTCGGTGTGAATTTCCAAGTCAGAGATACCGACCGTATGCAGAGTTTCTGTCAGGTCGCGCAACAAATCGACAGGCCGTTGGTCATCAACTTCCTGCCCGGTAAATAAGGGATTCTAAGCCACGGATGGGTGTGCAATAGGTCTTTGCACCATCAAAGACGGCCTGTTTGTAATGGGTGGCAGAAAGGATTGCGCCACGACGCAAATGCGAGCACTGGTGTAAGGTTTTGTCGCTCGCTGGAGCATCGCACTGATGCTGCTCGTGCCACCAGTAGATACCGCTCGCAATCCCTCGCGGCCTGTACCTACGGAGTTCGGGCCGCAGCCGATGCGCAGCCGAATGTGAAGTAGCCTAAACTAATGCGATTGCGCGTCAGCGGGTGTGTGCGCATCCATAGTCTCACAGCACTTCTAACGCAAATGCATTTATACGCTAATTCACATTGGTTAGGAGAGCACACGGTCGACTTCACGCCTTGGGATTAAGATGTCGGGGAGTAAGATGTCTGAAAAGGACATCGGACGTAAGCGACGCGTCTATGATATCTTAGGGGCAACTTGGTCGGATGATCTTGTAGCTACGCGCGTGCGCCTATTTTTTAATGTGCTTCTTTGGGTCTTTGTCTTAGTTGTGATAGCCGGAAGCTACAGCAGCGTGTATCAGGCGCATCAAAACTTATTTGAGGGCTTTTTTGACTTCGCCATCGCCGTCATTGCGATTGAGCTCGTGGTGCTTTTGTGGGCATGCACGGTAGATCCCAAGTTTAGCGGTGCGATCAAAGGCAGGCTGAAATATCTTTTTACTACATCGCTGGTAGTCAATCTGATTGTCATTGTGGTCTACGCGGCCAAGCCTTTGTTCCCTGGATCGGAAGTCCTCGTCAATTCGGTGATCATCTTAGTCGTTGTAAAGCTCGTTGCTCGTTCTAAGACATTTAGCTTCGTCTTAGATGTTCTTAAGGCTAAACGCGCCGAACTTGCGGTCGCACTAGCCATTGACGTCATTTTGCTCATAACCTTCTCGTCGTTAATGTTCATTGTGATGCATCCTGTAGATCCGCAAGGATTTTCTAGCATCCCGGCATCGGCTTGGTGGGCCGCGCAAACGCTGACCACAGTAGGCTACGGCGATTTGGTTCCTGCGACAGCCCTGGGGCAGTTTGTAGCGATAATTGCGATGTTTATCGGGATTGCCACTTTTGCAATTCCCATTGCCATCATCGGTGCGGGATTCATGGAGGCATTTGATGCGCGAAAGGGGCGACAGCACGCCAGCAATGACCCGATTCAGTTATTGAGAGACTTAGCCGGTCTTAAGGAGGAGGGCATTATTACCGAAGAGCAGCTCGAAGCAAAGCAAAAGGAGATTCTGGAGCGCCTTTGATTCGTACGCGACGCCAATTTGGTTCGCTTGCCGTCTGCGCACCGCGAGCGCGTTGCGGCTTAACGGAGCAAGGCAGTTTTTTTGGCAGAAGCTGAAGGTGTCAGCTCATCGACTCTCGTAGATTTCCAGCACAGACAGCGCAAGCTTTTCCGCGTCGTGTGTGCATCACCTGCTGCAAAACGTCAATGATCTGCTGGGGCGGCTCAGCAGCCGCCTCCACGAAGGGAGGAAGCTGTCGTTGGTTTCGTAATTGCTGCACTTATTATTTTTTGCCGCCCCATTCATCTCTTATTGCTTTGGTGTGCATAGTGTTCACTAGGGAATCCCACGCTTCTTTATCGTCGAGGACTACTTCCTGCTTCATAGTCATTATTAGCTCAACAACTTTCATATACGCAACAGCCTGACCATTAGCATATGAAGCAGCGGTTCCTACAGACTCTATTTCTTCTTTCTGCGCTTGTTCAATTCCTTCCTTGCAAAGTTCTAACACGTGTTTAAGAACATCTTTATCTGTATCAGCCATTTTTTGTCACCATTTGCTCCGTACTTTTAGGTAATGCCGCTCTATTTCCTCAAACCAACACGTACTTGCACGAAATTGATACCTATCCTGGCACTTATTGATTGTAATAACTATCTAAACTAATTGGTTTTGCTAGTTTAAATGCAGTTTTTCCACCTAAAACGGCACTTTTGCATATATTTCCTGCGACAGCGGCTCGTGCATGGATTTTTCGCGATACACTGCAAACGCTAATGCTCTGGGCAAGCTGTTCTTTCAATTCTACCGCAAACGTCCGCAGGTATGAGCCGTCAAGCCGTTTTGCTCTGCTGAGGCAGTAGCTGCAAGCCGCCCCGTATATTACTACATATCTTAGCTGGGCGTCCCTCCGTGCATGTTCGACGCTCTCTATCAACTATTCCAGCGGCATCGTGTGAACGTAGGCAGCAAAGAGGTTATAGACAGGTTGTTTCTTGCCGGCTTTATCGGTCTGTTGGTGGATTGCTTGCACGACGGCGGAATCTGTTCGGCAGGTGATAACTCAACTGCAAGAACGTTCCGAAAGTGAAAGGGAAAGAAAAAGAAAAGACCGCGATGGAAGAAACCTCATTGCGCGTGCATCTTCATTTGGATTCGCGAGACAGTATTTATTTATCAGTTGCAGCAAAATCCAGTGCAGCATGGCGAACTTCTGCGTAAATTGTGGCAGGAAACTAGGTTTTCGTGATAAGTTCACCTACACAGACAAACTGTGCAATAAGTGCACCATTGCACTTGACAACAAGAGAAGAGCAGAGGCTGCTGAGCTCGAAAACAAGAGAAGAGCAGAGGCTGCTGAGCTCGAAAACAAGAGAAGAGCAGAGGCTGCTGAGCTCGAACGTGCTCGCAAGGCCGTTGAAAATGAGCGCAACGCGCTGCTAGCGCGTGTCGAGTGGATAATAAAAGAAACCACGCCTCACACCGCAGTAGATTAAGCTGCTTAGAAGATACGACCACAAAACACTTCTTGACCTTTACTTTCGCCTTTACAACGATTTTGCCTCGGAAAAAGAGCTCGACGAGCGTGGTATCGCCTTTCTCAGGAAAATTCAGCAGGCGGCTGGCCTGAATGAACGCGAGATAAAATTCGAGGAGCTCCTAAAGCCGTATGTCTACGTGAACGCAATACGAAATGTGCACGCTCTTCCGATCATCGACCTACAGATAGCAGGAGAGGGGCGACCTATTTTACGGCGAGGCGAACTGGTGCACTATGGCTACGGCGCCATCCTTTATGAGGAAAAGACTATAACCCAAAAGAAGTTTTGCAGGGCGGCAGGGAGCTAGCTTTCGCGTGATGAGGAGAGTCAATTACCGCGTAGGGGCTCACAAAAATGTTGCATAGAAGTTGCAGGGCGCGCACACGTCAGCAGGTGTTCTAATCATAACAAACAAGCGAATCTTTCTGCACCCTACTGGGGGTCAAGCCCCAATAAAGATCACTTTTAACAAAGTACTAAGTTTCAGTTGTTATAACAACGGGATTCTAATATAGATAGACGGACGTCAAACGCCGTACTTCTTTTTGATTTCGAATAGCGGAGCAGTCGAAATATTTGGCTTGTGCTTAATCTTCTTGTTAGACTCCGAATCTCGGCCACAACACGCCCAAAAAGAACGAAGCCCGTTCAGAAGCATTCCGACTGGAGTCAAAAATCGCGTGCTAGAGAGAGATGGCGGCCGCTGTGTTCTTTGCAGTAGCGAGGAAGGAATCCATTTTGACCACATAATTCCGGTTGTAAAAGGTGGAGACAATACAGAAGACAATATCCAAATTCTCTGCAAAGACTGTAACTTGCGAAAGTCTGATAAGATAATATAATTCCAGATTACCCTGAAACCCCCGATCGCCGCTCTATTCCTTGCAACGTTCGTTTTTAGTTGACTGTTGATTTTGCAAACCTCAAGTACCAACATCGTAAGCTTCATGCATCGTGCGCGAACGTGCCTGTGCAGCGCCTTCGCGATCTCATTGAGGGTCGATTCATCTCATCTGCTTAGAGCGGAGGGGGCCTATCTATTCTAGTAATTAGGGCTCATAGCGAAGCCCCCTGAAAATCAATCGCGTTATCCTAACCGATTCACAGCATCTTATTGCCGTGCGAGCAGTTGTTGTATGTTGCGCGTGATCCGTGATGATGTTTGAGATTATGTACTCCCCAAGACCACTTCCGCACTGCTCTTCGTGAACTATTATCCCAGAAAACACCCCTCATTTTACTACACAATGCACAACGATCGCGTGGAAGTCGACGAACTCATACTCGAACTAGCCGACTACAAGAACGATTACGCCGATATGGCGGCTGAAAAGCTTTTACGGAAGTGCTCAACCAGTTGGGAAGCCTATCAATACCTGCGAGACCGTGTGAACGATGTTTGGCTTCCCGACAGTGCGCGTCAGCAGGCACGACGGATTATCAAAAGGATACAGGTGCACATGCATCAGTGTCGTGAATACGGCTATGCTTATGTGCGGTCGTGAGCGCGAAGCGCTCGGCTCATATTAGCTAGGCCTGCAGGCGCTTCTTTTGCACGTTAAGCTCGTGTATCGCGTTGCTTAACGCGCCGTAATTCCTATGAGGGCCTAGATCTTCAAGCGCTTTTATAGCCATATCAAGCTTTGCGAGTCTTTTGGCTGCAAATTCTTTATCTATTTCGTCTTTCGTTACCTTCTTAGCAGTCGTTTTCATTTTACCCCTACCTCTTGTTTAAATTCACCGATCGCCGTACCGATAGGTATCGGTTGCTCGGATCCAGACCGGCCAGCCGTCGCGATTCTACAATCTATAATGCGGTTAGTCTCTCTAGCGTACGAGATCGATGTTGAACCGCGTGCATCAAAAGTAGAGAGAACGATCAGCGACACGTACTAGCGATTGTCTTTACCTACTCCCTGATTGCCATCGCCAATAGTTAGCAATATCCGCTTTTACGAAAGCCGATTTATAGGGGTTTTTTTCGCACCACAGATCGTAGCAGTAATTAAACCTTGGATTGCTAATCTGCGCCGTTGAGCACGGCTCACACTCAGGGCGGTCACGCTTTGCCCTAACAGCGGTTATCTTTCCAGTATGACAGCCATTGCATTGGTCAGGTGGATTCACTTCGTGTTTGTCTGAGTCTCCCGTTTTTATCACACCCTCACTAGTGACCTGTTTGCACTGCTATATCGATCTTCGCTATAGAGGTATTGCTGAGGCACGAGCCTTCGCAAAGACAACCGGCCGCACCAAACACAGTAACTTACCACTCACGCTCGCCCGATAGGCCGCTCTCGTTAGAATTTGCCGCCCTCGATGGCTAACTGAAGCCCCAGCCGTTCATGAGGAGATAATCTCGGGTCACGCGGGGCAATTCTAGTATTCTAGTATTCTAGTAGCATATTGCTTTTAGCCTCTCCATGCTCTCTAATTTAAGCCTTTATAAACCAACAGGGGGGCGTATGGTTGAACCGCGGGACACTATTAAGATCGAAAATGTGGTAGCCTCAACCGGCATTGGAATAGAGATAAACCTCAAGCAAGCCACGCTTGCGTTAGAGGGTGCAGATTATGATCCTAAACGGTTTCCGGGCCTCGTGTACCGGACCAAGAACCCGAAGACGGCTGCATTACTCTTTCGATCCGGAAAAATTGTCTGCACGGGTGCAAAGAGCATAGATGAGGCTCATAAAGGCATTGAAAACGTATTTCAAAGTCTTCGCAATATTGGAATCGACGTGAAGGGAACGCCGGAGATTAAGGTGAGCAACATCGTCTCGTCAGCAGATCTACACTCAGTGTTGAATTTGAACGCAATTGCCATCGGTCTCGGGCTTGAGAACATTGAGTACGAGCCCGAACAGTTTCCCGGCCTCGTCTACCGGTTATCGGATCCTAAAGTGGTGATTCTTTTGTTTGGTTCTGGCAAACTGGTTATAACCGGCGGCCGAAAGCCCGAAGATGCGGTTAATGCGGTCGATCGAATCGTTAAGGAGCTTAAAAGCTTAAGTTTTCTGTAGTTTACTCAGTTTTGGCCGCTACGCTAAAGGATAATCCCTGAATCAGAGCGCTCAAAGGCACCGATTGTATCTGCGCGAGCTTGAGAGTAGAGGTGTTCAGAATGTGCGCTCCTAGTCAGCGGATGACGATTCTAGCGGCATTTTGAACCTCTAGTTTCAGCGAATGGGGCCCGTGAAGTGCTCCTTTTGTTGGCCGCTTAAAGTACCTTTGTGAGCTGGCTTGTACAGCAACCGGTTCATAACTTTGAACTTCGCCCTTCGCAATAACCTTCTTCCCAGATTTCGAGCACAGAAATCGCAAGCTTTTCTGCGTCGTGTGTGCACATCACCTGCTGTAACACCTCCTTGATCTGGCGGAGAGGTGGCCTGGAGCGGGCAGCACTACTTATTTTAGCGATTGGAGCACGTAAAAGAGCCCGTTGAAAATCAATCTCGTTACCCTTTGATTCACAGCTCTTTATTGACTGCGAGTACGTATGTTATTTGACGCGTGTGTTCTCTACAGCCAATATATAAGGTCATGAGCAAACAACCAAAAGCACGGTTACCTGTGAGCGAATTATGAACGCAGTCGACTTAGTGGTTCTTCTTCTCATTCTGCTCGTGGCATTCAGCGCCGCGCGTCTGATACTTTGGGCGTGGTGGATTCGCAAGCGCAACGTGAGGATGGAGAGATACGACGAACGGTGGCTAAGAAAATGAACTAGAACCCAGACTTGAGCCGAAGAAACTGTTAATCGGTAATCATAAAAAGACGATAAAACTTCTGTTGAGGGGGTATACGAGTGAAATGGGTTGATGTTGCAGATACACAAGATATTCAACTAGGCAAAATGGGCCTTGTTGAGGTTGAAAGAAAAAAGGTGGTCATCGCCAATGTTGAGGGCACGTTCTACGCATTCAATGATCGGTGCCCGCATATGAATGCGCCACTTCATTTGGGCACGTTTCACGGTAAGGTGATCACGTGTGCTCTTCACTTTTCGTCGTTTGATGTAACAACTGGAAAGAAACTTTCAGATCCTAGAGAGTTGAGCGTACCGCCTGAAATCTTCCAGAATATGCCCGCTAATTTTCTTCAAATGGAGGAAAAGCTGGCTGAAATCAGGCGGCAGATCGAGACACTCGACCTTGAAACGTACGAAACTAAAGTTGAGAACAATAGAATATTTGTGAGGATCTGAGGCGTGAAGCCGCCACGACTAGGTCTCAGACGCCACGTCTAGTAAGTCACTATAGGCCATGACTGCCTCAGCAAGGAGATGAAACTATGCAACGCATTGGAAAATCAAAGGTCACTAAGTTAAACGCCAAAGCGGGCGCCGTCTACCCACTTATTAGGCTCCCAAAGACCTGCGCTAACGAAATTGGCAAGGTTGCTGAGATATTTGAGACTCAGCACGATAACAGACGGGCACTTCTGGTCACTTTCAATGACGGAGCAGGGCCTAGCGAAGTTATACAACCAGATTCAAAAGTTATACAACTTTTGCCTAAAGTTATACAACCCGAGGGCCTAAATAGCGTCGAGTCTCGCTTTTCTGAACTTGAATCAGAAATCAGCCAGCTAAAATCACTTCTTTTAGAAAATAAAGCTTCAGCGAGTTCTAAAAGCAAAAAAGGAGCGCCTGAGTCGGGATTTAAACCCGAGTCGGAGCCTCGACAGGGCTTATTTAGGCATTTTAACTGATTCTAGGCATTCTTTTGACTACTGCAATTCAAACGGGCAAAGTTCGCCGAATGGGAATTGGGATACACTCGACAAACTAAAACTAAGGTTTTCCAAAAGCGAGTTAACAAGTTATACTGACAGACGGGCAGTCGGACTAAGCTGAAAAACAATAATTTGGCTACGAAAAGCTGCGCAGATTCTTTGGAACTCCACAAAAGAAGAGATAAGCAAAACGACTGTGGATGCATTGCGCCAATACGTGTTACACAAATACGTCGACGTGTATGCCAAGCGGAAAGTCATCAACTTCACGAAGGCATTTTTCCGGTACTTAGCGAAAACACGGTTTAATACAAGGTACCAAGCGTTCGAGTTATTTCTCGAAATGCCGAAAGCACTTCAGAAACGTAAACACGTTACTAGTAGAATCGTCACCAAACGCGATATCGAAAACGTTCTGGCCGCTATCGAGCAAGCTGCTGAAAAAGAAGAAATTGACGAGTGTCACCGTCTCAACTACCGAGCAATAATGCTATTCGGCGCCTTTACAGGCCAAAGGCCGCTGGCGACTATAGCGCGACTCACAGTAAACCAATTTAAACAGGCGTTAGGCCAAGACAAACCGGTGCTCGATATCCCGCCTGAATGTGACAAAATCAGGATGCAGCATTACTGCCCTCTCCATCCCCAAGTCGTTGATGCCGTCAACCTGCTTCTCGACGATCGAGATGATGGCAAGTTTATTTTTGAGCAATTGTCTTTTGAACGGTGGCTGCGGGAACGGAAGATACTGCTGTCTCAATGCGATGCTCGTTTCGTGATGGGCGACTTGCGAAAATTTGCCGAGCAGTACGGCGACATCATTCAATGGGAGCAGTCAAATCGTGCATACATTCTAACTCACGGCGTATCGGGAGTTGACTGGCGATTCTACAAGCATCCACTTCCAGATTCGGTTTATGACATTTATATGAAGTACTGGGGAGGCGTAAGGCTTAAAAATCTGAGCTGACGCACTCATGCAGTTTCTAGGCGCTTCAGCACGCGGCTGCGTGTAAAGAAAAAAGGGGGTAGGGGGATTAGTTCCTCTTCCTCACTACGTAAGCGGCGATTATGAGTCCCACAGAAGCAAGCGTGACATCGAAGCCAGGCGTCGTAACCTGACTTGTGACCGGAGCTGCGCTGCCGATGGCGTAGACGTTGCCATCGTTGCTTCCAACGTAGATTACCCCGTTTGAGACGGCGGGGGAGGAGAGCACTGCGTCACCGCTCGTGTAGCTCCACAGCTTCGCCCCGGTCGTGGCGTTGAAGGCATAGACGTTGCCGTCATCGCTCCCCACATACACCGTTCCATTGGCGACGGCGGGGGATGAGTCGACATAGCTTCCGGTCGTGTAGTTCCACAGCTTCGTCCCGGTGGTGGCGTTGAGGGCGTAAGTGTTGTTATCATCGCTCCCCACGTAAACCGTGCCGTTGGCGACGGCGGGGGAGGAAGCAACCACATTTCTGGTCGTGTAGTTCCAGAGCTTCGCCCCAGTGGTGACATTGAGGGCGTAGAGGTTGTGGTCATTGCTCCCTACGTAGACCACCCCGTTCGCGACGGCGGGGGAGGAAAGCACAGCGCCTCCGGTCGTGTAGTTCCAGAGCTTCGCCGCGGAGGTAGCGTTAAGCGCGTACGTGTTATGGTCATTGCTCCCCACGTAGACCACGCCGTTGACAACAGCGGGGGAGGAGAGCACGGCGTTCCTGGTTGTGTAGCTCCACAGCTTCGCCCCGGTCGTCGCGTTGAGGGCATAGACGTTGCCGTCCTCGCTCCCGACGTAGACCTGCCCGTTGACGATGGCAGGGGAGGAGTGAACGTAGCTTTTGGTCGTGTAGTTCCAGAGCTTCGCCCCAGTGGTGACATTGAGGGCGTAGAGGTTGTGGTCATTGCTCCCTACGTAGACGACCCCGTTTGAGACTGCGGGAGATGAGTACACCTCGCCTTGGGTCGTGTATTTCCACAGCTCAGCCGCGGTCGTGGCGTTGATGGCGTAGAGGTTGTGGTCCCAGCTCCCCACGTAGACGACGCCCTTGGCGACAGCGGGAGAGGAGCCCACGTAACCTCCGGTGGTGAAGTTCCACGTCAAAGGGCCATTCGACCTCCCTGCTACGGGGGTGTAGTCGCCGGTGTGCGCAGCGTTATACCGGTATTGCATTGTATCATACTGCGCCACTGCAGGAACGGCTGCAGCGCTTGCGAATAAGACAGTAATGAGAAGAATAACTACAGAAAATGAGAGGATTTTATATGCATGCATGATTGCCTCTTAGAACGTCCTGAGCGACCTAAAAGTGCCAGAGTATAAGATAAAAGCTCCGATTTGAAACTGACGGCGGGCAGTGTGCTCTAGGGCTTTGAAATTGAAAACAATAAGCTAGGTCCGTCACGAAGCCACTCGCCGCGGACGGCGGTACTCTTCGCAATACGGAACGTGCTCTCGGTCGCCGCGCAGCCTACAATGTGCGTATTTCTCGCACCGCTGACAATTCATCATAGGTGCATTTTTTGGACGGTTAGAATAAAGAAGTCTACTTGTGCGGCGAGAAACTAGCCGCAGCTAAACGACAACGCTTAAGGTATCACGCCCCTTTTTTTGGCTGTTTAATTTCATTTTCCGTCAAAGGGGGACTTTTATGATGAAAAAGTTGTTAGTTAGTATCGTGCTGATAATGGTTGCCTCGTTATCGATAGCGGGTTGCTTATCGTCACTTAGCAGCAACCAAGCGGCACCGAGCGCTGCGTCACCTTCTGCTTCGGCGTCCGCATCAGCAACGCATTCACCTCCACCATCGCCAACGTTGACGCCAACTTCCTCTCCCGGGGCACTCCCGACACAGGTTTCCGTATCGGGGCCGACATTGGTCGTTCGAGGGCAACCAGCAACCTTCACGGCTGCGATTTACAGCGTAAATGAGCGCACAAACGTCTGCGGCGCAGTGAACTACTATATCGACAACTATGCTGCTGGCGGAACATGGGTTATTAATCCAGCCGGCACGTGCTCTGCGTCTTCGGGAGGCTTGGTGCTCGCAGGTGCCGATACGGCAAAGCTCTCGCTTGGCACGCACACGGTTAAGGTCGATTGGTTAGGTAACAACGCCTATGGGCCGTCGCAATCCGTGATGACGTTTACGGTGACATCTCCACCAACCCCCACACCAACCCCGACTCCCACACCAGTGCCCACCTTTGAGCCATCGTCGCTGCCGCTGCCGACATATCCACCGATACCGACACCAGTGCCGACTCCGCCTCCTACACCTACACCAACGCCGACTCCTCCACCGATATAGCGGTTATTGCAGCTGCGGTCGGATAAGTAAGTCGGGGCTTCGCATGTGTTAAGGTTCGGTTTACTGCGTTTAGCATTGCTCGGTATGAGTTAGAATGAGCGCGGCGTAATTGGAAAAAAGAAAAAATGACAAAAATTACGTTAAAAATAGTTTTAATGCTAGGCGTTCTCTCGGTGCTTATCGTTAGCGTCGCGGGTTGCACGTCGAGCACGTCGAGCACGACAAACAGCTCTACGGGAAGAGCACACAATATAACGCGGTGACATACGCTAATGCGCATTTAAACGACAATGTTAAACCGGCCTTTTTAGGTGAGACAATCGTTAGCTCAAAGGTGCTAGAGAACGGAAGCAACGGCGCTACGCTTTCGGTCGTGATACACAACACAACGGGCGACGATATAACGACGACCATTAGCCTGAACATACAGCAATTTTCGAGCGTCAATGATGCAACGACCGCCTTTAATAACCTGAGCACCGGGTATGCACTGAGCCTGCCGTCGAGTAGCGCGATGGAAAATCCGGCAAGCGCGGCATATAAAGACACGACGGGGTACGAGCCAACGGCAACTAATTCGGGTTATGAGATTAACGGCTTACAAATCAGCACCATCTCACAGCAAGGCGAGTTTGTGACGTGGGGAGTATCTTCGTTTAATTAAAGAGGTTCCCCAGGATAACGAGAGGCAGCACTTGACTTACTCTGGGGACTTAAGGAGCCCCTCACCACGGCACGTAGCGCGGACGGCGATAATACTCGTAATACGGAACGCGCTCATCTTCGCCGCGAATCTTGCAGCCGACGAATTTTATACATCTGCGACAGTCCAGCATTAACAGACACGATGTGCCGCTCCCTTACGTTCGTTACCTATATGCTAAGAAACTAATGACTGGCCAGTCGAGTAAGGGTTCACAGTTGCCTTGTGTTAGTCCGCGTGTAAAAAATCGGTAGTCGGACTATATCAACGACCTAAATGCGCTGGGCCCCATATTTTTTTGGCGACAATCTAACGGCGTTGGGGGGGTCTAATGGCCTAACACTAATGTAGACTCCAAAGGCTTTATTTATCGCAGATACCACGAAAAAACGAAAAAAAGAATTAACGGGGGAGAAGAGTTAAAGTTTCTGCAAGTTCACGCCGAGTGCTAGTTTCAACAGTTTGTCGTAGATGTTAATGAACATCTCATTAAATCTATCAATTTGGTTTGTCATGTGAGATGATTTTCTTAAGCTGATGTCAGGTTAGTTGAAACGCTGTTATAGTTATTCTTTATACGGTTTTAGCGCTATTCCAACTGGATAACTAAAATGTTGGGGGAATCGAATCAACGCTGAAGTTGGAGGAGTAAACCGTGTATGATATCATTTTTCCAAACATTCTCTTTTTAAACGCGCTTGTCTTCACTACTATAATCGTTGCTGTGACAGACGTGGTTATGTTTTACGTAATCTGGAGCGGAAGAAGACACTTAAACGCGCTGTTCGTCGTCGGAGCTATTTTTATCACCATGGTACCGTTGGCAATTAATCTCTGGGTTCATATTTATCCAAACATTCTCTTTTTGAGAGCGCTTGTCATCAGTGCTATCATCATCGCTGTGATAGACACGCTTGCGTTTTACATAATCTGGAGCGGAAGAAGAAAAATAACTCCACTGTTCGTCGTCGGAGCTATTGTTGTCACAACGGTACCGTTGGTAATTAGTCTCTGGGCTAACATTTTATAGATATGTTGGTAAGACCGTCAGTGACGCCACAGCTAGCTAAAATGACAGAGAATTGCTCACTTAATCTCTACCGTCTTAGCGTAGAAAAAAGAAAGAGCTTGCGCAGTAGGAATAATGCTTGAGCACGTGGAGACGCATAATATTATTTCATTCTACTCCGCGCCTGACGACCCAGCTGTGCTTAAGAAAAGCCTCTGATGTAAGTAATTGGAAGCGCGATCAGTATTTAGTATGAGGTCTGAGTAAGCTCACGCCCAAAAATAACTTACGCTCGCATCACAGCCGATCAGCCGTTCACTCGGCGCAAGCTTGCGTGGGGGGGTTAACGCCCACGGTAGTTCTGTTTCTTGTGTCATACTCGGCACTAGCGCGCCATTCCTTCTTCATTTTTTCGATATGGTCGCCAGCTTCGCTTCTGTCTCTTTCTTTCACTTTCAGCACAGTCTCGCAACTACAATATAACAGGCCAGAGCCCACGCCGTTTGTGCAAGCAATCCACCATCAACCTGATACGGGCTACAAGAAACAAGCCCTCTACAACCTCTTCGCTGCCTACGTTCACACAATGCCGCTCGAACAACTGTTGGACAGCGTGGAACGAGCGCGGCGAAAGGCACAGCAGATTAAGCGACGTAGTCCGCTAGGATGACATATCAAACGCTGCGTTGCCCAGCTTCTGCAGAAGAACCGAGCCGGGGCTGGATCACGATGAGTCGAGCAAGCACCAAATGGGCGACATTGCGTTCGCGCTCTGCAGAGGCAGACCTTAGCGAGTGCTGAGCAGAAACCCGCCGAGGCCGAGTGCCCATAGGATGATCGGGTAGGCGACCAATCGCTCCATCCCGCCGAAGCCGATGCCGTGCATGTGCTTCCGGGTCAACAGCACTAACGCAGCGAGCGAAATGACCCCGAGTCCGATTGAGTAGTACGCCAAAGGGACGCTCTCGTACGAAAAGGCGCAGATCGCAGATAAGCCCCCGAAAAGGAACGAGACGAGCGCGCAGCGGAGATGAAGCCTTCCGGTGGTCTCGGGGAATATCCCCACGCCAACGATTCCGGCGCCCCCAAGGACGATGAAAAGCGTCGGCACGGGGCCAAAAAAGCTCGTGCCAATGAGCGCGCCGCCTACGATCGCGGCGCCGAAGACGATGATCGAGGCGTTGAAAAGGCGCGCGGTGCGTCCGACGCCCAGGTCGCTGATGGCGTTATTCGCGATGCTGTAGCCCGGGTAGCGCGCCTCAGCGATGATCATCGCGAGGACGAACTGCGCCGCGCCGACGAAGCAAAGTGAGCCGATGAGTAACTGGTTGGCTACCGCCATCTCGCGTGACCTTCTGTGCGTTGATCGCCATCTCTCTCTCTTCTATTTATACGTGTCTCGCGGCGTGCGTCTGGCGAGAGCACACCTCAACGCAGCAGAGCCACCCCTCCGCCAAATTATTGACGTCTTGCGGCAGGTGATGTGCACACCAGACGCAGAAAAGCTTGCGATTTCGGTGCTTGAAATCCACGAAGGCGGTTATCATGAAGAGCGAAGTTCAAAGTGGTAAGCTTTCGTTCCGTGCACAACTCAACCCACAAAGGTATTTTAAGAGGCCAGCAAAAGGAACGCTGCACCGGGCTTCGCGATAATGCGGCGGTTCTTCTTGGTCTTGCTTTCTTTCCAACGGCCCAAGCCATGTCACATTGACAATGTTGCCGATGATTGCAAAGGTAGCTCCGACAATAACCACGACTATGGTGGCCAAAACGGCGTTATTTGTTCGGATAGACAATCCAGCAACGATCACGACAAATACTGCAATTATAAGTAAAACGATAGTCGCTCTTGATGAGTCAGAGAGCTTGTTCATCCCATTTTGGTCTATACAGCGCAGAGTTGCGAAAGAGGCGGTCGACCCGTTCGCAATCTCCATTAGTCCAAAATGCGAGCTCTGCACTTAACGCCAGATCCGCCTCAGAGCTACTAGGATATTCTGCCGTGTCTCCGTCATAATACAACCGATGAAATTTAGCGCCGTTTTTGGCATTGGCCGCCTTTTTCAAAAGCTCATAGTCCTCCGGCAGCAACTCCGTGGGTTTTCCCAGCACTGGATTCCGACTTCCATAACCAAATACGTCCGCGTGCACGGCATCAATGCCTTCTTGGTTGTCGATTATGATTTGGAAGCCATCAAGCATGTGGCCAGTCACCGTCAAAAACCGTTCTGAGTCGTACATTTCAACTGGGCCTTTACGCCTGCGTCCGTCAGGCAGTTTTGCATAGACGAAGATGCGAAGCCCTTGGCCTGAAGGAGAAATCTCAGTATAGCTCCTTAGCTGGTCGACGATGAGCTTTGCTTCGTCAGTGATCTCTCCTGTCGCGGGGTCTCGGCAATCGTCAAGGTCAATGCCGACGATTCCCACTTCTTTTGATACTACGAATCCGATACCATCGTAGCCATCTTCGTATGTAGAAAGGCAAAAGTCGAAGCTGGCCCATTAAAAGCAAAAAAGGAGCGCCCGAGTCGGGATTTGAACCCGAGTCGGAGCCTCGACAGGGCTCCATGATAGGCCGCTACACTACCCGGGCCTGCGCACGCAAAGCGACTGCCTGACGCAGCACAGCTTACTAGCCAAGTATCGATAATAAAGCTTTCTGCGGTGATTTTCGAGCGTGCCCCTGCCTCTGACTGTTTCGTGGAATGAGGTGCACTTTTTGCAAGAGCTTCCGTCAAAGGCTGTGCCAAATCTGCACACGGTTTTAAAACTTCTTCGCTCGGTTTTAAAACCGTGTCTTCCTTTGGCACGCTTTGTTCTGTCACAATGAGGGACGCTTGCCTTCCTTCGTGTCAGTCTCATAAATACAAGCAGTCTTACCCACGGCATCAAAATGCAGTTTGGGCAAGCGCAGCTGTGGGTAATCAATACCTTTGGCAGATAGCTTGCCGATTTTTGATTTTCCTATAAGTTGCATAATCCCACCGATTTAGCTGACATCTCACAACTACCGGTCCAACCTTTCCAATCAATCGCCCCTCTCCGTGTCTCTCGCTTGCTTCGCAAGCTCAACCGCTATAACTAGTGCGTCGCTCTGCGAGATTCTTTTACCTAGTCGAGCAGCCTCCTTAAGCTGAAAGCCGATTAGCAGCTCCCGCGCCTCCTTAGAGACTAAGATTTTCGTCCTTTCCATGTTGTGTCCCGTTATCCTATATTGATATGAACCTTTCTCTGACATTAACTCCTCGAAGGGTAACTTATACCCCAACATGTTAGAGTTACGCGGTGCTTCGTTGTAGCTCTGCATATTTCGCTCCGTTGCCGATTCTAGAGAGTCACATCGGAGCTACCAGACCCGCCGAGTCAACCGCGCCAGAGCTAAGAATTAGAATCTCGGGATATTTAGCACCCCACACGATTTTGAGGCCGTCCGCTTACAATATAACCGATTGCTGCCGGTCGCTGTCAGCTTTCGCAGCAGCCTAAAAGTCAAAGGAATCTAAAAAAGAAGAAGCTTTTAGGAGCTAAGGAACGGGTAGAAGCAACCCCTGTCTGTTGACAAGGTCATCCTTTTTCTTTCACCTTTCACTTTCGGCACGTTCTTGCAGTTGAGTTATTTCCGTCAGCACAAATGCACCGTATGTTCAAGCAATTCATTCACGCACTGACGTTGAAGACAGGAAGCAGGCAGTCTACAACCTCTTTGCTGCCTACCTTCAAACGACGCCGCTCGAAGAGCTGTTAGACGGCGTGGAACGAGCGCGGCGAGACGCGCAACTTAGATATGTCGTAATTCACGGCGCGGCGTGCAGCTACTGTATTGGCAGAGCCGAACGGCTTGACGGGTCATATCTGCGGACGTTCGCGCTTGAGTTAAAAGAACAGCTTGCCGAGACTCTCCCTGCGTTTGTCACGTCGATTTTGACTCAGCCGCGTAGGCTAGAGGAGAAAAGTGTTGCGAAAAAAAAATCGGCAAGACAAAATAAATTTATCCGGAGAAAAGTAAATGATCAAAAAGAAACGCAGCGGGGCCTGATGAACGAATACAAGAAGCGAAATCCTGCTAAACTTTTCTGGGTTGTCATACTACTGATCATCCTGTACGCCGTACTCGATGTAATCGCTCAGAACCTGCCGCCACATTATAGCCCAATAAGCCAAGCAGAAAGCGATCTTGCAGTGGGCAAATTTGGATTTATCATGACCTTGAACTTCTTGAATCGCGGAGTTCTTTCCCTTGTGTTTATTTTTGCCTTTCTCAGAACTTTAGATCTAAGTGGAATTGCCAGGTCTCATTTTCGAACAGGCACATATCTGCTCGGCGCGTGGGCAATTGGAGCGATACTCCTTGCAATCTTCCCGACCGACGTACCTGCCACACCTGTTTCGTGGCACGGTGCGATTCATATCGTTGTTGCACTGATCGCCTTCATCGGCGGTGCATTCGGAGCTTTTGCCATTTCATGGAAACTGGGCAAAAATCACGAGTTTGAAGGTTTGAAACCTATCGCGCTACCCTTGTCCGTAATTGCTGTGATTCTTCTGGTAACCGAGTTCGGGTTAGATTTCGTATTCCCTCACCTAGACGCGCGCATCGGTGGGCTGACTGAAAGAGTATTTCTCGGTTCCGTCCTTCTCTGGATTGGGATCGTATCTGCATATCTCGCCACTCATGTGTGCCAGACCAAGGTGACGCCAAACCAGACGAGCGAATAAGTCTAGGGTTTGGGGAAAAGTTCGCAGAGCGGAAGCCATTGCGATCACGATCGCAAAGTGGCTTTCAGCTCGAACGGATTGTTAAAATCAACGTCTTCTGCATCTGCAGAATCTCAAAAATCTCCTCTCGCTTAAACTTCGAGAGTTTCACCGAAGACAAATCTTCAAGAACATTTGACCAAGGATATTCTTCGATCGTGAATCCAGCATTGGTGAAAAACTGTCGCACAGCATTTTCGTCTTCAAATGTGTTCGTTTCGATGTCACGCCCAGTCGCGCCAGATACACTCTGCATCCGTTGCTGCATAGTGTCATCTGCTTGAGCAAAAAACTTGAGGGTTTGTTTGGTGTTCACATCCGGTGTAACCCATACTCCGTTATATTGTCTAAGAAGGGCATGGATGTTGCCTGCCAAGGTTTCTTTTTCTCCGCTGGTAAGGTACGGAAGTAACCCCTCCGTGATAATCGCAATAGGCTTGTCTGATCGAAAGGGAATGGCCGCTTGCAACAAACTTTCTCGATCAAGTGCATTTGCAACCCGGTAATACAGGTTTGAACGATGTATGTTCAATTTTGCAAGTATGGATTCGGCAATTGCTTTTTCCTGTTCTAAAATCTCCGGCAAATCAGTGGCTACATAGACTACGTCAGGGTTTTCAGTCATTGCGAGACCACGCGGAGAAAGTCCAGCGGCGATTTCCAAAACTTGTGTAATATGGTAACGTGCAATGATCTGATCAGTAGTTTTGCAGCGTGCCTCCAAATTGAAAGCAGACTGAGTCATGAATTCCGCGCTCTTGCCTGC
>Ga0255361_1000115_pt1 | contig 18647 bp, 17 predicted proteins | sample GFST75r1metaG_FD_186005 | JGI IMG/M metagenome (GOLD analysis project Ga0255361, IMG submission 186005) | Peat soil microbial communities from Stordalen Mire, Sweden - G.F.S.T75.r1 | ecosystem: Environmental > Terrestrial > Soil > Wetlands > Peat | place: Sweden: Norrbotten County, Stordalen... | reverse complement strand
TTGAGAAAAAAGTGAATGAGGAGGCAGAAAAAGTAGTTAAACCTGCATCTGAGGAAGTAACTGAAGAATTGATAAAAGAATCACCGGAAGAAACCTCAGAAATAGCAGTTGAAGAAGTATTAGAGGAACGTATTGAAGATGAAGAGGAAGAATAAATAAAAAAAAAATTTTTTAAGGCCAAGTCAAAACTTTAGGTGCTTTAACCATTTTAACCCGGTCAAGAACTTTTTCTGGCCAATTATCATTATTGAAACCTTTCTGAGCCAAAAATCCGAATATCCACCGGGAAATGCCAACACCAGTGCAACCCGTCCATATGCGATGATTATGAGCTTCTTTTATAGAGAAACCCTCGATAAAGTGAGTTCCATGAATATTAGCAGATATAACAGCCACTCCTTTATCCTGAGTAGGGGCAACCAATCGCATTTCATACTTGGGAATATCCGGAAACTCAATACCACGTTCCTCGGTCTTACGACCCTCCAAATAGAAAGGATCATCACCCACTTCAGTGTACCATTCCAACTCCATTTCATCAGCCATATCCTGAGATATATGAAGAGTAGCGTCACGAATTTCCTCCACCTGCGCTGGAGTTCCCAGCCACACTAATTCTATCCTTTGGAATTCATGCACCCGATCCAAACCCTTAGCTCCTCCTGCTTCCCAACGATATGTCCAACCACTGCGGTCAAAGAATTTTATAGGAAGCTCCTCTTCATCTATAACTTCATGTGAGAAGAATTCATAAAAAGGCTCACACTGAGCTGGTGCCAGAACATAGGATGGATCTTTAAGCCCATCTTTCAAAAGAGCTATGGGAACTTCTTTATTAATCAATAGTTCCTGTTTAAATTTTTCAAATAATTCCGGATCTCTCTTAGGGGCGGAACAATAATACATCCCTTCGGGAAGACCTTCTAAGTAACGCATCTTATTCATAACCGGTATAGGTATGAGTTTCGGCCACATACACTCCATAAAATCAAGTTGATAAACTAGCTTTTCCAAAAATATATCTTCTATGGCACGTTGCAACGCAATAAGCTGCGGCCCATAGAACCATTGACCTTTACCAGGGAATTTTTTAACCCAACCTAATCGTACAGCTTCCTCTGTTGCATCACCTTCAAAGAAAAACTTTTGCTTAATACTGGTGGATACGATGGTACCGGGTTCGATCTTGGTAACTTTTTTGGTGAGTATGTCAGATGGTTGGGTAACATCCACTTCTGATTTATGGTCAGCTGAACTGGACTCCAATGATTCTTTTATGAACTTTAAAACTCTGTCAACAACATGTTTTCTTAATTCTGATTCATTTAAATTTTCAAATTTTATTACTAATTTATTCTCTATAATTTCAGAATGTGATACATAGGGCATGTCAATGATTCTATCTATAAGAGTGGCCCATAAATCTACTTCTCCTACTTTGATTAATCCAGTGGATGCATCTAATTCTGGTTCTTTTGGGAGTTGTAACTCAATTTCATAAGTATCTACATGAATTTTACGCACACCAATATGATATTTTTGACCTAAAAGATTAGTTAAAGGATTTTTCATACGGAGTAACGCATCGTGAGCCCTTCCACGTCTTCCTGATATAATTTTAAGTTTCAAAGCATTTTCTTCAAGATTCCATTCTATTATCTTTGAAGCATCCTCTTCCTGATCTTCAGGAACACCTTTAAGGAATAACTCCTGATTGGACTGTTTTATGAAATCTTCAATATCTTTTAGGGCTTTTTCTACATTTTTACTGAATATGATTTCTCCTTCAAGCGTAAATCTCATTTTATTTAACCCACCTATTCTTTAAGTGTCATAATTTTTTCAACCATCATCTCACCAAAAAGTAGGTCATCAATGGTAGCGAGGATGGTTCTTAGTGAATCACTATTTAAATTACAAATATAACAATTATTAAATTGATATGAATCAATGAATCCTAAATTATCTGGTTTTAATGATTTTAGACTTAATTTAGCTTCTTTTTCTTTAGAATATTTGAAGGTAATCCTAGCTTTAACATTCATGTTTAATGTTCACTTATCTGGATTAAAATATTTTTTGAAATTGTTTCTATGGATTTCAAAGCCTCTGATTCAGAATATTCTATCAAAGGCTTCCCCTCCATATCAGCCTTCACCACAAGTTCATCCCTAGGAATACTACCTATAACATTCAATCCCATCTCTCCAAGCTTCTTAACCACAAATTCTTCTTCATTTTTATTTGAAACCTTATTTATTACACATGTTATTCTTTTAATTCCTATGTCTGCTGCTAGTTTCTTAATCCGATCAGCAGTTTCTAATGATTTAAGCCCCGGTTCCACTACAATAATCATAATATCCACAGCTTCCGCGGTTCGCCTTCCCAGATGCTCTATACCGGCTTCCATATCTAATATCACTAATTCATCTTTTTTAAGTATAAGATTCCTCATAAGAGCCTTAAGAAGCACTGATGCAGGACATATACATCCTTCCCCTCCTTTTTCCACTGTCCCCATCACTAAGAGTCTTAAATTATCATTTGAATCATATTTTATGGATAATGATTCTGGAAGGTCAGATATCTTGGGATTCATCTTGAAAACTTCTCCAAAGGATGAACCCGGTTCTGCGCCTGTCCTTTCCTTAATAAGTTCTCTCATTTTTGATATAGGGGTGATTTTAGTATGTATTCCTAGGCTAGATGCCAGATTCATATCCGGGTCTGCATCGATAGCGAATACTTTATAAGTTCGTGACAATATAAATGCCAATGTACCTGAAAGGGTTGTTTTTCCAACCCCTCCTTTTCCAGTTACTGCAATTTTCATGTAAGTTCACCTTGTAGTATGATGTATTTTCGTGTGAATATAAGATTTTTGTATAAAATAACGGATATTATAGGAGTATTAAAGAATATAAAAAAAGATTTGGGAAATAACTATTCGAGGGTAATGTTTATTAAGTTATAATTAAAAAACTTTTCTTAAAGGAGGACTATCTCAAATGGTTAGAGCATACACTAGAAAAGATTATATAAGGAAAATTCCTGGTTCAAGGATAGTTCAATATGATATGGGAAATCTCTCAGGAGAATTCCCCTTAACAGTCAGCTTGGCAGTTAAGGAGCCAGCCCAACTATCACATAATGCACTTGAAGCAGCTAGGATAGCATCAAACAGATACATGCAGAGAAAATCCGGTAGAATGGGTTACCAACTTAAAATCAGAGTATACCCCCATCATATTGTAAGGGAAAATCCCATGGCCACCGGTGCGGGTGCAGACCGAGTGCAGGATGGTATGCGGAAAGCTTTTGGAAAGGCTGTAAGTTCAGTGGCTTTAGTAAAAGCTAATCAAAAGGTTTTAACAATCAAAACAAATAAAAAGAATTTTAAAGACTCGAAAGAAGCTTTACGAAGAGCTGCAATGAAGTTCCCAGTTCCATGTAAGATTGTAGTGGACAAAGGGGCTGAATTAGTTAAATAAAGATTATAAAAATAAAAAATAAAATTATTTAAAGAAAAGTTAAAAAAGAAGTGTCTAGCATGAAGTATGTCGAATTCTTTGAGGAGTTAAATAAGGACGATGTGGCAATTGCCGGTGGAAAAGGTGCTAATTTAGGGGAACTCACCCAAGCAGGAATAAAAGTACCTCCCGGATTTGTGATAACATCACAAACCTATAATCAATTTATAAACGAAACTGAAATCTTCGATGAAATAATGGACATTCTTGATGTAATAGATGTCAACAATAACCAGGAACTTCAACAAGCAGCACGGAAGATTAAAAACATAATAATTGAAACAGAAGTACCAAATGAAATAAAAACTATTATAATAGAGGCTTACAATGCATTATGCCGTAGAATTGGGAAAGAAAATGCTTTTGTAGCTATAAGATCATCTGCTACAGCTGAAGACTTGCCTGAAGCATCATTTGCAGGGCAACAGGACACATATCTTAACGTTAAAGGTGAAGAAGAACTAATAAAATATGTTAGAAAATGCTGGGCATCACTTTTCGAAGCACGCGCTATATTTTACAGGGAAGAGAATAACTTCGACCACTCCACAGTATACATTGCAGTAGTGGTACAAGAAATGGTGAATGCTGAAAAAGCCGGAGTAATGTTCACTGCACACCCATCCACAGGTGATGAAAAAATATTGATTGAAGCAGCATGGGGACTGGGAGAAGCAGTAGTATCCGGTACAGTAACTCCAGACACAATCTGGGTTGATAAAGAGAATGAAGAGATTCTTGATTATCAAATCAGTGAAAAAAACATCATGTACCGGAAGAATCCAAACACAGGTAAAACCGAGAAAATTACAGTTCCAGACGACATGAAAAAGAAACAAGTATTAAACAATGATGAAATAGCTGGATTAACTAAACTTGGAAAAACAATACAAGACCATTACGACTTTCCCCAAGATACGGAATGGGCTATTGAAGAGGGCCAAATCTTCATGCTACAATCAAGACCAATAACCACTCTTACTAAAAAAGCAGAAGCGATAGAGGCGGAAGTTGAAAGAACTATAATAGCTAAAGGATTAGGTGCAAGCCCTGGTATGGCATCCGGTAAAGTTAAAATCATCAGAGACACAGATGAATTAGATAAAATCCTGGTAGGAGATATATTAGTTACAGTGATGACCATGCCTGATATGGTCCCTGCTATGAAACGTGCTAATGGAATAATCACCGATGAAGGTGGAGTAACCTGTCACGCAGCTATTGTCTCCCGAGAACTGGGAATACCCTGCGTGGTAGGAACGGGGGATGCTACTAAAGTTCTCAAAGAGAATTCCGTAGTAACATTGGATGGAAATAAGGGATTAGTTTATGAGGGTAAAATAGTGGAATCCACTCAAAAAGAGGAGGAAGTGGAGAAAACAACCGTTGTCCAACAATCTATACTCACAGTAACAGAAGTTAAGGTAAACGTTAGCATGCCTGAGGCAGCTAAAAAGGCAGCTATGACTGGTGCAGATGGTGTAGGGCTTCTTAGAACGGAACATATGATGTTAGCCACAGGTGTTCACCCTAAAAAATTCATATCAGAGGGAAGGGAAGATGAATTGGTAAAAGTACTCGTGGAGAATGTCTTTAAGGTGGCGGATGCCTTCTACCCTAAAACAGTATGGTACAGGACCTTGGATGCTCCTACTGATGAATTCAAGTCTCTTAAAGGTGGAGAGGATGACCCATACGAACATAATCCTATGCTGGGCTGGAGAGGTATCAGAAGAGAGTTAGATGAACCTGAAATTTTAAAGGCAGAATTTAAAGCCATAAAGAAACTTCACGAGCAAGGATACACTAATATAGGTATAATGATCCCATTAGTGCAGCATCCCGATGAACTTAAGCAGGCTAAAAAGATAGCCCGTGAGGTGGGATTGAAACCACAGAAAAACATAGAATTTGGAATAATGGTGGAAACACCAGCCGCAGCTTTGATTATAGAAGACTTCATAGCTGAAGGATTAGACTTTGTAAGCTTTGGAACTAACGATTTAACCCAATACACTCTAGCAATAGATCGTAACAATGAAAATGTGGCAGATCTCTTCACTGAACAACATCCTGCGATTTTAAAGTTATTAGAAAGAGTTATTAAGGAGTGTAACAAAGCAGGGGTTAAAACAAGTATCTGCGGTCAGGCTGGAAGCATACCCTCTGTTGTAGAAAAACTCGTGGAGCTGGGAATCACCTCTGTATCTGCTAATACTGATGCTGTAGCCCTGGTGAGAGAAGTGGTGGCTCGTGTGGAGAAGAAATTGATTCTTAGAGCTGCGCGAAAGATTATACAGGATTAAAATAATTTAATTATTAAAATAAACTAATTTTTTTACTATTTTTTTTTAATTTATAATTGTAATCTAATTTTTATGGGCTTAAAAAAATGGATGATAAGGGAATTTCAAAGAATGAAGTATTCGAGACTCTTAGAAACTTCAAAGAACAAGATATGACTCATCGTTCAGGTAAAATTCTTGGATCCATGTGTACATGTCCTCATGAAGTGGGAGTGAAAGCTTACTGTATGTTCTTGGAATCTAATCTAGGAGATCCTGGACTTTTTCAGGGCACTAAAACCATGGAAGATGAAGTAATCGCCATGTTGGGGAATCTTTTAGGTAAAAATAATGTTTATGGTCATATAATTACAGGTGGAACAGAAGCCAATATAATGGCAATGAGAGCGGCTCGAAACTCAAGTGGAATTAAAAATCCAGAAATAATTGTGCCTAAATCTGCTCATTTCTCCTTTAAAAAGGCAGCAGATATGTTATGCCTTAAAATCAAAGAGGCAAAGCTTGATGATAATTATTGCGTTGATGTAGAATCTGTTAATGACCTTTTATCTAACCATACCATTGCAGTGGTGGGGATAGCAGGCACTACTGAACTGGGGAAGGTGGATCCGATAGAAGAGCTTTCAAACATTTGCTTTGAGAATGAAATTTTTTTGCATGTGGACGCTGCTTTTGGTGGATTTTCTATTCCTTTTTTAAATGGAAGAGGATACAATTTTCCTAAATTCGATTTTTCACTACAAGGGGTTTGTTCTATAACTATCGATCCCCATAAAATGGGATTAACTCCTATTCCTACGGGTGGAATACTTTTCAGGGATAAGAGCTATCTGGATGTTATGAGTATTGAAACCCCTTACCTCACAGAGGACAGGCAGTCTACTATAGTAGGTACTAGAACTGGAGCTTCAACGGCAGCTACTTGGGCATTAATGAAATATCTTGGAAGAAATGGTTACAGAAAGGTTGCAGAAAGATGTATGGAGCATACCAGACTTCTGGCTCAAGGCGTAAAGGATTCAGGATTTATACTGGTAACGGAACCCCAGCTTAACATTGTAGCTTTCAATTCCAGGGAAATGACTGTATGGGAGATTGCAGACCGATTAAAGGAAAGAGGATGGGCAGTGTCTATATCATCATATCCTCAAGCAATTAGGATAATTGTGATGCCTCATCTCAATAAGGAGCATATAGAATCATTTTTGACGGATCTTCGTGAAATAAGAATATAATTCTGAGTAAAAATAATATGGATGACCTGATAAAGATTAGAACACCAATAAGTGATGGAACAGTACTTAATCTCCATGTTGGGGATAAAATCGCTGTTTATAGTAATATACTCACTGGAAGAGATGCAGCACTCCCTAAATTAGTGAAATCCATTAAAGCTGGAGAAAATCTAATAAATCTTCGAGGTGCTGTCATAATGCACACTGCAGTGAGCCAGGCTGGAATATCCCCCACAACCAGCAATAAAGAAGAAATAGAAGAAAATATTCCATTTCTTTCAAAATCTGGAGTTAAAATACATATTGGTAAGGGATCCTTAAGTACAGACACCATTGAAGCTCTAAATAATTATAACTCCGTTTTTGTAGTAACTCCCCCTGCTGCAGCACTTCTGACAAGTAAATTAATTTCCAAAAAAGTTGTTGCATTTAAAGAAGAGGGTATGGAAGCTATATATAAACTCGAAGTCAATGGTATTCCGGGAATTGTTGCTGTGGCACATGGTGAATCATTATATCAACATTAAAAAAATTTTTTATAACCACTAAAAATGATTTTTTTTATTTAATAGGTTTTCCAAAGGCAATATCACCAGCATCTCCCATACCGGGAATAATATATCCATCCTTAAGCTTATTCTCAATTGAACAAGTATAAATCTCCACTTCAGAATGGTTAGCTAAAACTTTTTCTACACCCTCTTCTGTGGATATTACATTAAAAATAGCCAATCTATTGGGAGTTCCCAATTTTTTCAGCTCTTTGATAATAAGATTCATAGTGTTACCAGTTGCAAGCATTGGATCAACTATTATAACTATTTTATCATTGATATCAGGTATTTTAAGGTATCCTACATTAACTTTGAATGGAGGTTCCTTTTCACGCCAGGCACCTACCATACCGTATTTGGCTTCATCGAAAACATTCATAACACCTTCAACCATCGGTATAGCAGCTCTTAAAACGGTTACCACCACAATATTTTCAGTATCGTTTATTTTAATCCCATTAGCAATACCTAGTGGTGTTTTAACCTTGACTTCCCTAATATCCATGTTGGATGCGAATTCATATCCAATTAATGTACCCATTTCAACTAATCCTGCTTTAAAATGGATACCATCTATTTTAACATTTCGTATTTTGGTTAATCGATCCTGCAAAACTATATTCTTAAGTATTTTTAACATTCATTGCACCCATGTAAATATTCTAATTTTAAATTTCTTGAATTAAATATTCAATTATTTATATTATTTGAACTTAGTAATGGATTATTCTTTTTATTTTCACTCAAAAAAAAATTCAGAAATTTGAAATACAATTAATTACATAATATTAGAATAAGTGCTAAAATGAAAAATAGAACTATTATTATAGTTGTTGCTGTAGTTATTATTCTAATTGTAATAGCATTTTTAACTTTTACATTTTACTCCACATCATCACAACCAGCACCACAGAGTACAGAACCGGTAGTTTCAGCTCAAAATCTCGATGTACCATGGGCTATTGATTTTCTCCCAAATGACACTATGATTTTCACAGAGAGAGTGGGCAGAGTTGATATACTCGTTAACAACACTACAGTAGAAACTGTGGGTACTATCAATGTAACCCAGAGTCCTGGCGACGAATCAGGACTTCTAGGGATAGCAGTAGACCCTAATTTCACTCAGAATCATTATATATATGTTTACTACACTGATAAAGCGGATGTTAATCGAATATCTCGATTCGTCTTAAATGGTACGATTAGTAATGAAACTGTACTTTTAGATAATATTCCCGGAGGACCCATCCATAACGGGGGAAGACTGAAATTTGGACCTGACCGTAAATTATATGCAACCACTGGTGACGCCGATAACTCTAGTTCCGCTCAAGACATAAATTCATTATCCGGAAAAGTACTCCGCCTTGACCCAAATGGCTCCGTCCCAACTGACAATCCGTTTGGAAACTATGTTTATAGTTACGGTCACCGAGATCCGCAGGGATTAGCCTGGAACCCTTCTAACGGGATTTTATATGAATCTGAAAATGGTAACATCATGGACGATGAGATAAACATTATAACTAAAGGTGGAAACTATGGATGGCCAATTCTCCAAGGAAATGAAAGTGCACCCGGTTATATAAGCCCCATTGACGTCTACACTAACTTCACCCTAGCACCTTCTGGAATAGCTTATTATCAGAATCATCTCTATGTAGCAGGACTCAGAGGAGAACAACTCAGAGTATTAAACTTATCTAGTGATGATAAAACAGTCATTAGTGAAAGTGAAATACTCACTAATTATGGCAGATTAAGGGAAGTTGTAGCACATGATGGATACCTTTATATTACTACATCCAACGAGGATGGTAGAGGTACACCGCAACCAGGAGATGACAAAATTATACGGATTAAAGTTTAATTATTAAAAATTATAAAAGTGAATATTTTTTTCAGCTTTCATCTGAGTTAATTACTCTTTTGCCATTTGCACTGGGTTGAATCTCTAATTTTCCACCTTCAAATTTATTAGTTAACTCTTTTCCTTCGAAAAACAAGTGAAGAAATACCGATAGGGCAGAAACTTCTGAATGTGGTTGTGTAGTCACGGAAACATTCCAATTAGCTTCTCTGTAAACTTTGCCTGGAACTCTAGATCCTCCCACCACTACAAGTATATCTTGAAATGATTCTTTTATTTTTCCCACCACCTCCTGTACGGGTTCACCATACATTGTAAGATGGATTATTTCACCATCATTCTTTTTCCATTCTTCCAGAAAATTCTCCCAGTTCTTACGGTATTCGATTTTAAATTTACCTCCCCATCGTTCTGTCACGTCCCTGACATTTTCAATTAGTTTAATATCTTCATCTCCACTTAAAATAACTTTAGAAGCTCCAAAAGCTCTTGCTGTTAAACATACATGTGTGGTTATCCTTGCATCCCTTCTTCTCCGATGATTAAGTCTTAAAACATAAATTTTCATATTATCAAACCTGTAGCAACTAAAATCATAATTACAAGGGCAATCATCCGGGATATTTCATTAGAAGCTCCTAATACGTCTCCTGTAGCTTTTTCGAAATTTCTACCTGCTACTAATGAAATAATCATTCCACCAGCTAACCCTCCGATTATTCCTAGAATGCCCACTGTTTTAAGGGTTAAAAATCCGATAAATAACGTTATTATGAGTATTAAAATGAGTTTTTTCATATCCATAGCATTTATAAAGAATCTACCTGTTCCATCTTCAAATGGCTTGGAGAAGGTACAACAAGTCACTAATCCTACTTTGGCCGATATTTCAGATATAAATAGGATAGGGAATACAATGATTGCGGGAATGGTTGCAAGTGAAGCAAATGTTATAATGGCAACCATAAATAGGTAGGCTAAACCTCCAGTTCCAATTCTTTGATCACGCATAACTTCTATTCTTCTTCTAGAATCCCCATGAACCATCAAGCCATCGCCAAAATCGATTAAACCATCTAAATGATGGAATCCGGTAAACCAGATGGCAAAACTGTAAATTAATCCTGCAGCTATAAGTTGGGGTAGATGAATTATATTTATTAATGTAAATCCTAAAGTTCCTATTATTATTCCAATGAATCCTCCGATTATTGGCCATAACCAGGTAAACTTTGACATTTCCTGAATGCTAGCATGGATATGCAATGGGAGTATAGTTGAGAATGATACTAAACCTAATATTCCATTAAGAAATTTCATTTTGGAAACATCCCCAAATATCAAAGTGAACCCTGTAATACATTTCTCTAATCCTCAAATATCTTTGACATACATCCCGAAACTAATCCTGCAAATATATCATCAAGCACAGGACCAAGATTGCCTATTACACCAGGTTTCGCTTCATCGTATCTTTTGAAATTAAAAATAGCTTTAGTTCCAGCAATCTGATTAGCCACAGCCATTCCCATTATTTCATCAGAGTATAAGTACGCAGGGTCATCATCCACATTTACGCCTTTCACTCTATGCTTTTCATAATCTTCTTCGAGTCTTATTCCAGCAATAATAAATGAAACTACATTTAAATCTTCTAATGACTTTAATATTTGATTATGAAGTTTAATACTAATTTCTTCATTTCTTTCAACTCCTACAAGGAGTTCCATCCCGGCTTCAACTAAATCTTCCACTTCAATGCCAACATCATTAATGAAATCAATTACACTTTTAGGAAATCCACAATTCCTCAAAGCTCCACCTGTCGCGTCCCTAACACATTTTTCAACTATTTTTTGAAGATTAAACTGGTCTTCAACTTCTTCTGGTGCTGTGAATTCATCAGATCCCGAACACGCCACTAAAATGGATTCCATTCCCCCATCAAGAGGATCGAATGAGAAGTGGTTAATAACACCATAATCCCATAACGCTGCAGATTTTGCTTCAACAACAGCTTTAAATAATCTTAAAAGAGTTCGTTCATTTAATTTTTTATCTATAATCACTATAATATTCATTGAATTATTTTTTTCATAATCTGCGTTTACTAAAGCTGTTACATTTCCAATAGTAATATTCACACTACTTTTTATATCATAATAACCCATCATGGCAGCTGCAGGTTTAAATACATTGTTATCATTTATAAAATCTTCTAAAAACTTCTCTTCTTCTTTGCTGTTAAGTGGTGAATCTTCATCATATTTTGCCCCGAAATTTATTATAGATTTCACAGTTTTGACACCACTCCCAATTGTGGGACTGCCAATTGATAAAAATCCATCATCCCTTTGGATTACTAGGCTTTTATTATCCATTTTAAAGGTAGCATCATTTATACAGATTTTTGTTTCCATTTCCATATCCCCACTACTTAATTATTAGTATTAGTAAAAATTCTATAATAATAGTGTTATTATTAAAGTTCATCTTTAGATGGTTGAATTGAATAAGTGATGAATTGAATGGTAAAAAATACACCATTTAGGTGTTTCAGATTTATAGAATATTAGTTTAGTTTAGGAAAATAATTCAAAAAATTAAAAAAAAATTTTTATTTTTAATTTAATCCTTTTCTAAATAGAAACATAATTGTGAATCTATATCCGTTTTAAAAATTTTACCACAATTTTTACAGATAATTTTTTGCAACTAAGATTTATTGTTCACTATATCCAAGGCACAGGAGCATTTCCATCCCATTTTACCCTTTAATTCTTACTCAAAAGCTTTATCTTCATCTATTTTTTTTAGTCATTAATTAAATTATAAAATGATGTAAATAATAAAGTATTAGGATAAATACTAATAGAAATTACAAATATAAGATTGAAAAGGTGGAAAAGCATTCAATATACAGATAAACTGTTCAAATATTATAAGTGATTAAAAATGGTAGTAATCATAGATCCCCAAAATGCGGGAATAGCCGGTAATATGGTGTTAGGAGCACTTTTAGACATGGGAGTTGACATAGAATATGCTCAAGAGGTTATGGAATATTATGCATCTTATTTTGGTGATATCAGCATCAAAGTAGATAAAATTCAAAAATCAGGAATTAATTCAACATATGTTGACATTATATGCCATGATAAAAATCCCATAACATATACGGCTTTATTAGAGCGTTTAAATAGTATAGAGCATAAACAGGTCACTCCTGATATCTTAAACTTTGCAAAAAAGGTTTTCAGAATACTGGCAGAAGCCGAAGCCAAAATCCATGGGAAAAGCGTAGATGAAGTGCATTTCCATGAAGTAGGAGCTGCTGATGCAGTGGCAGATATAATAGGCGCTGCATATTGTTTTTTTAAGCTTAAGTTAAATTCTCAACGAGTCTATGGAATGCCAGTTGCACTGGGTGGGGGTAGGAAAGAATCAAGCCACGGATCAATGAGCATTCCCGCTCCAGCAACATTAGAAATTCTTAAAAACGTTCCAGTTTTTGGTGGTCCTGTTGAAAATGAGCTCACTACACCTACAGGAGCAGCAATTCTTATCAGCATGGTAGATGAATTCTATGATTTTTATCCCATAATAATAAATAAAAAGATAGGTTATGGGGCAGGAAAACTTGAACTCCCATTCCCTAATACTTTAAGGATTTTAATAGGTGAATCTCCTACGGATAAAGATAAAGTTTCCATTTTAGAAACAAACTTGGATAATGTTACTGGAGAGGTTTTAGGCCATTCTTTTGATCGTCTTCTTGCAGCAGGGGCATTGGATGTCACTATTATACCCACTATAACTAAGAAAAACAGACCTGGCCATCTTTTAAGAGTTATCACTAAACCAGAGGACTCAGGGATTGTTTCAGAAGCGATAATAAGAGAGACCGGAACTTTGGGGGTTAGGATGTTGAATTACGTGCATAGAAATATCGCTGAAAGAAAAATTATTCCAATAAAATTATATATTAATGGAATAAATTTTGAAATGAGGATTAAAATAGGAATATTTGGTGAAGAGATTATTAACATTGCACCGGAATATGAGGATGCTAAAGAGATAGCTGAAAAAACAGGAATTCCCATTAAAAATGTGATGAAATTGGCTAATGAAGAGTTTAGAATATTACTTGATACGAATTATCTAAAGATATCCTAAATATTGATACTACTATAAATCTTTTTTTTGAAATAAAGAATCAGAGTAAATTAAAACTTTTTTTATGGATAAATTAAGTTATCATTTAAATAGAACTTTTATAGGTGTGAAAATGGGTAAATCAAAAAATAAGGCTATAGCAGTGCTATCTGGAGGTTTAGACTCTACAGTAGCCGTGGCTTATTTCAAAGATAAATATGAAATTCATGCTTTAACATTTGATTATGGGCAAAGAAGTGCTAAAATGGAAATCAAATCAGCTAAAGCTATTTGTGAACAATTAAATATCAAACATACTGTAATAAATCTTCCATGGCTTAAAAAACTTGGAAAATCTGCTTTAACATCTGATGAGGTAGTTCCAGAACTTAAAATGTATCAACTGGATGATAAATCAATTTGTGATGAAACAGCAAGAAAAGTATGGGTCCCTGGAAGGAACATAGTATTTACCTCTATCGCTACATCATTTGCTGAAGCTGAAAAAGCGGAGATAATCATCGTGGGATGGGATTTTGAAGAAGCTGTTACATTCCCAGATAATTCAAAAGCATTTCTAGATACATTTAATAATGTATTAGAAATTGGATCAATTGGAGATATAAAAATTGAGGCTCCAGTTATAGAAATGAATAAATCTGAAATTGTAAAACTTGGTTATGAAATAAATGCACCTATGAATTTGAGTTATTCATGTTATATGGGTGGAAAAGAGCAGTGTGGTATTTGTGAATCGTGTATGAGACGTATCAGGGCTTTTGAAGATACTGAAGTATTGGATGAAACTAAATATACTAATTTTAGAAAAAAAATTTAATAAATAATTTGAAATGAAATTTTGAACGTTTTATTCATTTGATAACCATCAAGGTATCACCCGCATTCACAGTGTCACCTTCTTCAATGAATACATCACCCACAACTCCTGATTGAGGCGCATAAATATCATTTTCCATTTTCATGGCCTCGAGAACTGCTACAACATCTCCTCCTTTTATATTATCTCCTTTATGGACTTTGAGTTTTAAAATCATACCTTGCATGGTGGAGATAACACTTCCTTTCACTGATCCATTACCAGCCTTATTAGATTTGGCTTCAATTTCCATGTAACCTACAGGCAACACTTTGACATCGAATATTTCACCATCTACATCCACAGAATATTCGGTGGGTAAACCACTCGGCTCTTCCTGTGGAATTGCTTTCTCTGGTGGTTTTAAGGATTCTTCTTCTACTTCTCCCCGCAAAAATTTGGGGGCTATGGAAGGATAAAGGGCATAAGTTAAAATATCTTCTTCCTTTTTAATAATTCCCAGCTTTTCCCCTTCTTCCTTATATTTTTCAAATTCAGGTTCAAGTAAATCAGCAGGTCTTACAGTTATAGGTTTTTCATCACCAATTACTTTTTTAGCTATTTCTTTGTCAATAGGTGCGGGTGGTCTTCCATAATACCCTTTAATGTATTCTTTAACTTCTTTGGAGACGTTCTTATATCTTTCACCACTTAGAACATTCATAACCGCCATTATACCAACAATTTGACTTGTAGGAGTCACTAGTGGAGGATATCCGAGTTCTTGCCTGACTTTAGGCACCTCTTCAAGCACTTCCTCATATTTATCAAGTGCATTTTGTTGTTTTAGTTGTGAAACAAAATTTGAGAGCATTCCACCTGGAATTTGATATATTAAAACATCTGTATCAACTTTTTCTGCAATAGGATCTATTAAGCTACTATATTTTTTACGAATCTCTTCGAAATATTTTTTGATATGTGTAAGAAGCTTTAAATCTAACCCAGTGTCATAGGGAGTATTGTTTAGGGCGGCTACGATACTTTCTGTAGGTGGTTGTGAAGCACCCCATGATAATGGAGATATAGCAGTGTCCAAGAGGTCAACTCCGGCTTGACATGCAGCATAGTAACTTATAGGACTCATACCGCTGGTACAGTGGCAGTGTAGATTTATCATAAGGTCTGTTTCTTCTTTTAAAGTTGTAATAAGTTCGTAAGTATCATGTGGTGATATAAGTCCTGCCATATCCTTTATAGTCAAAGAATCGCATTCTAAATTTTCTAACTCCTTAGCAAATTCTACATATTTTTCTATAGTGTGGAATGGACTGATAGTATAACTTATTGTTCCTTGTACATGTGCATTCTGTTCTTTAGCTACTTTTATGCTCATTTCCATATTTCTTATATCATTTAAGGCATCAAATATGCGGAAAACATCTATCCCATTCTCGTAGGATTTCTCGACAAATTTACGAACCACATCATCGGGATAGTGTTTGTATCCCACTAGGTTCTGACCACGGAGAAGCATCTGTAAAGGAGTTTTTTTAACGATATCCTTTAGTTCAACTAAGCGTTCCCACGGATCTTCGTTGAGATAACGGATACAGGTATCGAAGGTTGCCCCTCCCCATGCTTCCAGAGAAAAGAAACCCACTTTATCCAGCTCCTCGGCAATGGGTAACATGTCTCTGGTTCTCATTCTAGTTGCCAGGAGTGATTGGTGTGCATCTCGAAATGCTGTTTCGATGATCTTAATCTTTTTCATAGCAGAACCTCGAAGATTAAATTTAGTATAATATCTCTTAATAGATAGTCCGAACTTTAATATATATTATCATATTAATTATGCTTTTACAGATTCATAAAATTTAGAAAATATTTTTTTAATTATTATATTATTGTACTTGACAAACTATGTAATCATTATTTTGGTACACTACTTTTATGAAGTTGGGAAGTATTTCATTGATATGTGATGGAATATCTTCGCTGAAATAGACCAGCGGATAAAAATCATCGTTAACTTGCTTAATGTAGAGTGTTCCATTAGTTGAGTTGAAAGTTAATCTTTTATCTAATACAATATAACCAATTCCTCCACTTTTAAAGGCAGATTCTGGGATATTTTTGTTGAAATCCTCGAAACCATAATGAAGAGGCATCCCTGTCTCTGCAACTAAAAAAGTGCCTGTGAAAAGATTGTTAGTTAATATAGATTTATTTTTATCTCCATATTCATTGAACCATCTGGCTAGATCAATATCAGAGGGAGATGGAGGAGCGATTTGAATCGTTCCATACTGGGTTTCAGCACCAAATATCGCTATTTTTGGGTTTTCAACTGTTAATATTCCACTAAATGTGGCTAATGCAAATACGGATATTAAAAATGATATTCTAAAGTTCTTTGACGAAAAATTTTTATAATTCTTTAGTTTCAGATATACCTGATTTAAACCAAATCCTCCTAGTATGGAAAGTGGTAATAGCAGATAAATAAGTACTCGGTAGGTTATGACGTTTACACCGAACCAATAAGCATTGCTTAAGAAAAACATAGCAATTATCCAGGTAAAGATTAATATATCATGTTTATTTCTCTTCTTGAATGCCACAATAGCTCCGACCAAGGCAAATAATAAAACCAGAAATCCTAGGTATCCGAAATAAGTTACTATACTAAGAGGCTGATTGTTGGAAATGGAAGTGATGAATCCTGTTGAAGCTGTAAGACCACTATTAAGAATACCGTAAACAATGTTTGGTGATGATATAAGAAGAGCCACTACTCCTATAATAAGTAATGAAATAGGTAAAAGAAGGAAAGCTCCATAATCTTTGAAAACATGAATATCGCGATAAAAAATTAATTCAACCAGTGAAAATGCGGTAATTATTAAAAATAAACTTAAAGTAGCTGCTTCATGCGTAAAAATTATAATTGTAAATAACAATCCTGCAAAAATTCCATATTTAAGTGACTTTTCTTTTAGGGAGTAGTAGTAAAAATAAACAGATAAAGGAAGAAATATTAGGGCCAGATTTTCTGGAAGCGGAAGGATTATACGGCTAAATAATAAGCTTGATAATAATAAAAAACCCGCAGAAATTCCTGCAATAGTTCCATATAACTTTCGGGCTACGTAAGTGACTGATAACACAATGAACATGGCTAGGAAGGGCTGCAGAGACCTGGCGATTTGGAAGAAATCTACTTTACTTATAACACCTAAAAAAGCTAAAAGTAAGTGGAATAAGGGAGGATAACCTATTTTTTGACCAACAGGCGCGTTTAAGAGAGGATCTGTTAATACTAACCCGTATTTGGCATAAATCTGCGCATACTGGACGTGATAAATTATATCCCAGCTTAGAGGCCATTGATATTTTAATGTGGGGATCAGAGCCATTAAAAAAGCTATTATCGCTGGTATGATCCAGATTAAGTTTTTAAATTGATTTTTATTGAGCATTCTATCCATTAATTTTTTTTGATTTACGTTCTAATTTTAGGATTAAAATAATAATGATTAGAATTTCATTTGTCGGAAAACGATTTATTAAATCTTTAAAAATAGTAAATTCCTATAAGAACTTCTTTATTTCACTTATTTTTCTTTTGATATTATATAAGCTTTTGAATATTTTTCAATATTACCATAATGTTTATATGTTTGAACATTCAATTGATCAATATCGGAAGAAGGAAACCTAGTTCTGGTTAAAAAGTTTAGTGAATAAGAGAGTTTAAAATGGTAAGAAAAATAGCAATTTACGGAAAAGGCGTAATTGGTAAGTCAACAACTCAACAAAACACTGCAGCAACATTGGCTCATTTTCACGATAAAAATGTAATGATTCATAGATGTGATCCAAAGGCAGATAGTACCCTTCTGATTTTAGGAGGTAAAAAGCAGACCACTATGATGGACACATTAAGATTAGAAGGAGAAAAAGCATGCACCCCTGAAAATGTGGTTAAAACTGGATACGAGCGAATTAAATGTTGTGAATCTGGAGGTCCAGAACCATGGCTAATCCTATTTTAGAGAAAGGATTCAGTTTAGAAGATTTGCAGAATGGACCGGTGAAGTTAGTATCTGCATCAGAAATTCCTTATGTGGATAAAAAATTTAAAACAAGGTCTAGACTTTTTGAATTCATA
>Ga0255361_1000112_pt1 | contig 19132 bp, 19 predicted proteins | sample GFST75r1metaG_FD_186005 | JGI IMG/M metagenome (GOLD analysis project Ga0255361, IMG submission 186005) | Peat soil microbial communities from Stordalen Mire, Sweden - G.F.S.T75.r1 | ecosystem: Environmental > Terrestrial > Soil > Wetlands > Peat | place: Sweden: Norrbotten County, Stordalen... | reverse complement strand
TTTTGCCGCCATCGTAGCCACTATTTTTCGTTAAATCAGTGGTTTTAACACTTTGAGCATCAACAATCACAAACGACGTTCGGGCCGATCGGCCCTGTGCAAAGCGATAGGAAGCAACAGTTTTTTTTAAAGCCTTTCTAATAGCGAATCAGCTGTCGGGTCTGGTTTATCTCGCCACATATCGTAATAGCGGTAGACAGTGTGCCATTCCGGGAAATCGTGCGGTAATTCACGCCATTGACACCCTGTAGTAAGCGAGTAAAGGATGGCATTGAATACGTCATAAAGATCATAACGACGCGGTCTTGTATGCTTGCGGAAGTTTTCTAAATCAGGTTGTATTAACGCAAATTGCGCTCGAGAAATATTGCTTGGATAATCTGGCATGACAAACCCCTCAGTCGGTTTTCCACATTCTACTAGATTCAGCAGATACTAGACAGATTCTAAATAAGTTTCTAGCAACTTTTAATGGCCCGGTGCATAGTTTTACGGTGGACCGTGGCACTGAGTTTAGCGGTCTAGTATCACTTGAATCACAATATGGTATTAAGACCTATTACTGCCATGCTTATACGCCAGCTGAACGTGGTAGTAATGAACGCTTTAATCGGAATTTACGTTATTTTTATCCTAAAGGGACTCGTTTTGAACACATTAGTGCTCAAGATTTAACGACGACGTTACTCCAAATTAACCAGCGACCGCTTAAAATACTTGACTGGCAAACACCGTATCAGGTTATGCTGACCAATTCGTCAAAAAATTCGGATTAAATTTGCAATCTACCTTTTGACTTTGGAAGTACACCTTGCACATTCCAAACCTTAGGAAGGTGCACAAAAGCCGAAATGAAAGCGCCGTCACAATGAGCGTTTATCTCGTACAATTAAAATTGAACCTGGAGGTGAGAGCTGTTTGAAGAAACGCAACTTGCAGATCCTTTCAGAGATTATTCGTCATCCAAATTTGAAAAGTGGTGATTTAGGAAAGAAGTTTAACATTACTCGTCGGCAATTGGATTATGCGCTGTCGCAGATTAATCAAGAACTGACTGATCATCAGCTCCCTAAGATTACGCGAACACCGCGAGGCGAATTTGTCACACCAAGTGAAGTTGCTGAGTTTTTCAACTTGCAAGCAACAGAGGAGCCACAACCATACGTTTATCGTGAAGAAGAAGAACGCATTCTGCTCATTTGCCTCTACATGCTCGTCAGTGATGAACTGTTATCACTGGTTCACATTTACGACTTCAGCGGTGTCAGCAGGACAACGACTTCGGCAGACTTAAAAGAGGTCGCTCATTTTCTGACTCGTCGGCAATTAAAACTAAAGTATACGCGACAGGATGGTTATTTTATCGAGGGATCAGAGTTCGTCATTCGCAATTTATTGAATTATCTCGTGACGCAGTTGTTGAAATACGACGATGGTCGCAGTTCGATGGAACAACTTGGCAAACTGCCAACCGAACAGGTCATTCATTTTGTTCGCGAGGTTGAAAATGCCCGAAATGTGACTTATTCAGACGAATCGTTCAGCTTCCTGATGTTGGCGGTTTTGATGAATGTCACACGCAACCTGTCTCATCGAGTAAGCGATCATCATTACTTCGAGCATCAGATCAGTGATACCGAGGAGTTTTCGGCACTAAGGCCGTTAATGCCTAAAGCATGGCTGACAAATGACTCGGATGCTGAATGGTTGGTGATTCTTTTACTTTCAGCGAACACGATTCGCGGAGACGTTGGCGTTGCGGATGCAGATTTGGTGGCGGCGATTCGAACCATGGTCGCAAAGTTCGAACAACAAACTTTTATCAAAATTACGGATCTAGATGATTTCATTAAACGACTGCTTGCTCATCTGCGTCCTGCTATTTTCCGAGTTCGTTACGGCCTGCACTTGCATGACATTGGCATAGGTCAGGTAATGGCCGCTGACGCTCGGCACCAATTCTTAGTCGACACAATCAATGCCATCATTGAACCACTTGAAAAGTTGACTGGGAAGCTGATTCCGGAAGATGAGCGCAACTTGATTGCCTTTTACTTTGACGGGGAACTAGAAAAATCCGCCGATTTACATTCTAGTAAGGAACGAGCAGCAGTTGTTTGCACAAATGGCTTGATTGTTTCTAAACTCATGATTCAAAATCTACGCCGTCTATTTCCGGAAATCAGTTTTCTTTCGGCGACATCAGCGCGTGAGTTTGAACATTTTTCAGGAGATTACGATCTTGTTTTTACAACCGTGCCCCTCAAGACGTCAGCACGGCAGTACATCATCCATCCTTTGCTTAGCGGAGACGAACAGGCTCAACTGCGCTATCGCGTTTTAAACGACATTGGCGTAAAAAATATTCAAACTGGTATTTCCGCTTTGACGGCTATTGTCCACAAGCATGCAAAAGTGACAGATGCCTCTGGACTTGATCACGCATTGCGCCGCTTTCTTGCGAATCAGGCCGTTGAAGAATTTCCAGCGGTTGATCAGCCGCGGCTTACCACCTTTACTGAGCCTGATTTGATTCAGATTGGTAGAAGTCGTAACTGGGAACAGGCACTTCAACAGGCAATTCAGCCACTCGAGCGGTTGGACTATGTAACTGATCCTTTTCGCAAGACACTTATGGCAGAGACAGCAGCTTCGGACAACTACAGTTTTATTGGCACGCAGGTGGCAATCCCACATACGGTTCCGGGAAACGGCGTGTTACGAAATGGCTTTGGATTTTATATTTTAAAACAGCCAGTTGTCTACCCGAACGGTTTCCGCATTCGCTTGATTGTGCCGATTGCAGTAAAAGATACCGACCAACATTTGCAGGCTATCCAAGAACTTTCCGAAATCATTGCAGACGAAGCGACCCTGAAAGGGTTGCTTAAGACTAAAAATGGGCAACAAGCTTATGATATTTTGAAGAAATATGAATCCGATCACTTACAGTGAAGAACGTGAACTGGCAGGGTTAGCGATTGGAGCATAAGCGGCCTTGGGTGTGATGGACAGACTTTGACCACCGCAAATGATGGCCTTATGAGGCAACCATTGCGCCAGAGAGCGCATTTAGGAGGAAAAACATGGAATTATCTGAGTACCCAACTTTCACGATCATTATGCGCGGTTATACACCAGCACAAGCTGATGCGATTATGCAAGCTATGGCAGGCTTTGAAAATCAGTTTGGCGTTGAGGTGACCATGAACACACCGCACGCACTTGACATTATTGAAAATGGCAATGCCCAATACGGCAACAAGATCAAAATTGGCGCTGGTACGGTGCTTACACTGGATGAAGCAAAGGCAGCGATTGGGAAAGGCGCGAAATTTATGCTTAGCCCAATCGAGTTTGCGGACGACATTTTTGCCTATGCCAAAGCACACAAGGCCATCACTGTTCCTGCGGCGATGTCACCCACCGAGGTACACACCATGTTTGAAAAAGGTGCCGATATTGTCAAAATATTCCCAGCAACAACCGTTGGATCAGAATTTTTTAAAGCCATTCAAGCACCGTTGGGAAAATTGCCACTCATGGCGGTTGGTGGTGTCTCGCTCAAAAATGCAAAAGATTTGTTGACACATGGGACAAGCTATTTAGGCATTGGATCCAACATGTTCAATCAAGAAGATCTTATTAATCGTGATGTTGCCGGATTAGCGGCTTCACTTCAAGCATTTGTTGATATCAAGAACACACTTTGAAAGGGGCATTGATTAGTGGCTGTTGATTTAGTAATTGATAAGAAGTTATTACTGACCCATTTGAAAGCAAAAGACAATCTCGATGCATTGGGTCAAATTGCTGACAATCTGCAAAGGCAAGGCTACGTTAAGGCCGGCTATAAGCAGGCAATTCTTGACAGGGAGGCCGAGTATCCAACAGGCTTACCGTCTCCAAGGCCAACCGTTGCCATTCCCCATGCGAATTATCAACTAGTCAAAAAAACGACCATTTCAGTCGCGACATTGGCGCACCCCGTGAAGTTTCATGATATGGGGGATGTGGAAAATGAGTTGGAGGTAGATGTCATTATCATGATGGCCATCGGTGAACCACATGGTCAAGTCGAAATGCTGCAAAAGATTGTTGAGGTCATTCAAGATGATCACTTGCGTCATGAAATTGCCAATGCAAAAGATGCTGAGACGCTTTATCGACTGCTCAGCAAAACTTTTGAGGCGTAGGTTGTTAGGAAAACATTGATAAAAGCACTTCAATTTAGGAGGAAATTATAATGGCGGCTCATATTTTAGTTGCATGTGGTAACGGAATCGCAACCTCAACAGTGGTTGCATCTAAGATTAAGACATTTCTTGCTGAAAAAGGGGTTGATGTTGAAACAACCCAAACCAAGTTAATGGAAGTCCCGGGTAAGGTTGAAAATTATGACTTGCTCGTCACAACCGGACAATTTGAAGGCCAGACTCATGGCGTACCGTATATTCACGGGTTGCCACTTCTGACTGGTATTGGTGCTGATGATACCCTCAATAAGATCTATGACGCTGTTAAGGACAAATAAGAACACGCATCAACAAAACAGGCATCTACCAACCAAATTGGAGGGATTACCACACTATGAATATCGTAATGAACGTATTTAACTGGCTAATTGCAGCTGGACCAACAGTGCTATTACCAGTCATTATCACAATTATCGGTATGATCTTTGGCCTACGGATTGATAAGGCCTTTAAGTCCGGATTAACGTTAGGCATTGGGTTTGCGGGAATCAAATTGATCTTGGACTTTATGACAACCAATGTCGGTCCCGCTGCCAAGGCAATGGTTGAACGCACTGGCGCGCATTTGACCGCTTTAGATGTTGGCTGGGGTTCAATTGCTGCCGTGACTTGGGCTTCGCCAATTATCGCTATTTTAATTTTTGCTATTTTAGCCGTCAATATCGTGTTACTGATTATCAAGCGCACGCACACACTGGATGTTGATATTTGGAACTATCATCACATGGCCATTGTCGGTGTCATGGTTTACTTCGTCACTAAAAATATCGCTTTGGGAGTTGGCTCTTCAATTGTGATGGCATTAGTCACCTTTAAACTTGCCGACTGGTCACAGCCAATGACCGAAGAATTCTTCGGCATGCCTGGGGTTTCGCTGCCAACAGTTTCTGCATTGTCCTCATTGGTCATTGCGTGGCCGTTGAACTGGCTGCTTGACCGGATTCCATTCATGCGAAAGAACAAATTTTCGATTCGTGATGCACAAAAATATTTAGGCTTCTTTGGAGATTCCATGATTATGGGACTCTTGATTGGGATGGCAATCGGCTTCTTTGCTGGTTACGATCTGATGAAGGTCATGCAATTAGGCGTCTCTATGGCGGCTGTGCTGGTCTTGATTCCGAAAATGACCTCGCTGTTCATGGAAGGTCTGATGCCGATTTCCGACTCAGCACAAAAATGGTCACAGAAACGTTTCAAGGGCCGGAAGTTGTTTATCGGGTTGGATGCGGCAGTCGTTGTCGGGAATGCCGATGTTATCACGACCGCTTTGATCATCATTCCACTGACCATTTTAATGGCTTTAGTTTTACCAGGTAACCAAGTGCTGCCATTTGCTGACTTGGCGGTTGTACCTTTCCGAGTTGCTCTTGTTGTGGCACTGACAAATGGGAATCTTTTAAAGAACATCATTATCGGTTTAGTTGTGACCGCCTCACTGCTTTGGTGCGGAACCACGACGGCTCCTGTTCTGACAGAAATTGCGAAGTCAGTGGGCATCAAGCTCGGCGCAAACTCACTTTACATTTCGTCATTTGCGGCAACTTCAATGATTCAAAGCTTTGCGGTTTACTTCGCCTTTACTTGGCACCCGCTGATTTCGATTCCGGTATTGCTCGTGATCTTTGCCGGTGTTTGGTACTTCTTTGATGGTATTAAGCATGTGAACGCAGCCATGGATGCTCAGAATGAAAAGAGTGCCCAAGCGTAACTTGTTGTTGCTGCAGTTTGAAAGGAGAACAATAAAATTGAAGATTTCTGATATTAAAGTTTATAAGGTCAAGCCTCGTTGGATTTTTGTCAAAGTACTGACGGATGAAGGTATCGCTGGCTGGGGTGAGATGATTTCCGGCACAAAAACAGAAACGGTGGTTGCAGGTGCCAATGAGATGGGAAAAAAACTCATTGGCCGGAATCCATTTGAAATCGAACGCCTGTGGCAGGAGATGCATCGTTCCTTCTTCCGTGGCGGTCCGATCAACGGCACCATTATCTCTGGTTTGGAAATGGCATTGTGGGACATCAAAGGGAAAGCCTTGAATCTGCCAGTTTATGAATTACTTGGCGGCGCCGCGCGCGATCGGATCCGAGTTTATTCGTGGATCGGTGGCGATCGGCCATCTGATGTTGCAGAACAAGCGCAAGAACGCGTTGACAAAGGGTTCACAGCTATTAAAATGAACGCGACTTCGGAGTTGCACTATATTGACTCTTATAACAAGGTGCAAGCTGTCGTTGATCGTGTTGCGTCGATTCGTGATCAGGTTGGTGATCAACTTGAAATTGGAATTGATTTCCACGGTCGGGTTCATCGGCCAATGGCGAAAGTTCTGGCGCATGCTTTGGAACCTTACCATCCGATGTTCCTAGAAGAAGTCGTTTTGCCTGAAAACTGGGAGTCATTTGATGATATTGCCCGCGAAGTTTCGGTACCACTGGCGACAGGCGAACGGTTATACACGCGCTGGGACTTCAAGAATTTATTCCGCCAAGGAGCCGTTGATATTGTTCAACCAGATGTTGCACTTTGCGGCGGTATTTTGGAAACTCGCAAGATTGCTGCAATGGCCGAAGCCTTCGATATGGGGGTTGCCCCGCATGCGCCATACGGTCCAGTTTCCTTAGCCGCTACCTTGCAAGTCGATGCCTGCACGCCGAATGTTTTCATTCAGGAACAAAGTTTAGGCATTCATTACAACCAAGGCTTTGACCTGTTGGACTTTGTTAAAAATAAAGAAATCTTCCAATACAAAGACAGTTATGTTCAATTGCCAAAAGGCCCAGGTCTTGGCATTGATATGGACGAAGACAAGATCAAAGAAGTTGCACAAGAAGGTCTTGTTTGGAGCAACCCGGCATGGAAGAACTATGACGGGACCATCGCCGAATGGTAAGCATTTAAGTGAATTGGCAGATGTTGGTTAACTGAAGGAGGAGGCATTTAAATGATTGACGTGACAGCAACCGCTGTTTTGCTTGGTGGATTACTCTATCTGGAATTGCAGCAGCAGTGGCAGCTAAAAATCAAAACGAAGTCGTCCAAATTCAAAATAGCTTTGTCCATTGCTGCAGCTATTTTAATTGTTGCTTTGTTTTGGACGACCAATACGATCAGTAACCTGCGATTGGTCTTTGTGGCTGTTCTAGTGGCTAGTGTCGGACTTTATCGGCAAGGACTTGGAGAAGAAAAGGTCATCACTTATGGTTCCATCGCACATGCCAGTGATTATGCGCGCTATGATCGGGTCATTACTGAGCAAATCAAGCAAGGAACAATGGTCACGTTCTGGTCCAAAAAAGGTGGCAGTTATTCGTTGACCTTTGATCAGCCGGAAACGGTGATCCGCGACTTCTTAAAGCAACATTTACCACAGCATGTTAAGTTGCTAACCGCTGAGTCATTTGCTCACTTGGAGAAAATCGAGGCGCATGATGACCGCGATCGCCAAGCCAAATTGTTACACGCGATTCGTAATCGACCACAACGAAATCAATTACCATGGCAAAAACGCCGGTCATCTTCGACTGCTGATCATGAAAGTCGGTAATCGTGTGTCGAGGCTCCATTAAAACAGACTGCAACCATCAGCTTCTGGTGATTGCAGTCTGTTTGATTCGTTTCTGTGAGAATAAGATCTATTTTCGGATCTGGTGCAAACAGTGTGAGAGATGACCATCTAACCAGCTATTGATCCTATGTTGAAGGTTATGCAGCTAACAATGCTTCTAATTCGTCGACGACTGAGAATCCGATGAGACTTAACTCTCGTCGGGTTCTTTTGCGTATTGCGTGAACAATTTCCACACCGCTCAACGTTGCACTAGCGGTTCGAATGCTTTGAAAGCTTGCTGAGCGGAGACGATGACGTTTAATGAATCGGTGGTCCTGTTCAATCAAATTATTTCGATATTTGGAACATTGGTGGGCTGATTTGCTCAAATAGTCTTGCTTTATCAGGTGCTTCACTGCTTTCAGTGTTGCCCGATATTGATCAGTGACTAATCGATCAGGCCGACCATTGGTCGTCAAGAGACGCTTCAAAAAGTGATAGGATGCGGTATAATCGCGGTGTTTTCGTAGCTCAAAATCCATGGTCAAACCGTTACTGTCAATAGCGCGATACAAATAGGCCCAACGGCCTTTAACTCGAATATAGGTCTCATCGATTCGCCAACTTTTAGCGTGAGCTGTTTGATGCCGACGCCATAGAGCCTTAAAGATGGGGCCATAGTGATGAACCCAACGCATGACCGTGGTGTGATGAACAGTGATACCCCGATCCCGAAGCAATTCAACGATGTCACGATAGCTGAGACTGAATCTGAAATAGTAGCCAACGGCTACTAAGATGATGTCCTTTTGAAAGTGGCGTCCCTTAAAGTGATTCATGCGCGCAATCCCTCGTTTCTTGGCACCCAGTATACTAAAATCAAGTCAGCGAGGAAAATTTGCACCAGAACCACTTTAAGTAATGATTATACTTTTGGATCATCTTATTCTTAACGTATTGTTCCATGTAGTCATAATCCGGCTTGCCATCACTTTCAACTGGCAACATAATGCGCAGCACCTTTAAACGTGCAGTGCCCAATTTCCGACTATAACTAAACGCGTCCTTTTGCTTCCGTAGCATAGCGGCTATAAAGAACGGCGCATATTCATACTGCTCATTAAGCACAAGAGTCCGACAATCATTTCCAAAAAGAGCCGTATACGGGTGATAAAAAGCCTCACCAACTGCGCCATTTCGATTGACGGAAATAACATGATCTGCTTTTGATTTATTATCATTACCAACAAAATAGCCAATACCATTATTAGACGTTCCTGACGTCACATAAGGAAGGTCACCACTCACACGCTCACGTGCATATATATCTTTACCTGATTTAACAGTTGCAATATCGTTAATACGTACATAGCCCCAATTTAATTCAGATAGAGTTTTAAGAGGCTTTGGAGTTCCTAGCATTTGTAGTTTTTTCTGCGCATAAATCACATATTTTGATTGGAGCTGCTTCTTCTGCTGATCAACATAATCCGACATAAAATCATAATCAGGTTGTCCCTTATCGTTAACTGGAAGCATAATCCTTAGACGTTTCAAACGAGCCTCGTTAACTTCTCGATTAAAACTAAAATTATGTTTTTGTTTCTCTAAACACGCTGCCATAAACAAATATATATATTTAGAGCCATTTCCCAAGTGAAAGCTAGTTATATGATCACTTGCAACATAATCAAAAGGTTCATAGAATGCTGTTCCAACTGATCCACTATTAGCTAAACTAATACTTTCACCAAAAACCCGACTATTTTCTGTAGGTTTAATCCAATCTGCAACTCCATTATTCAATGCGCTTGAAGAAACATATGGCCAATTTCCTGGAATATGGTCAGCATTTTTAAGCCTTTTTCCACGTTGAATATGGTCAAATATATCAGTAACATTAAATGCTCGCCATTTTCGGTCATTCAGTTTCATCATAACCACCAATCTTCTTATCCTTAAACAAATATTCACGTCCAGCCATGATCATTGAAAACTCAAAATCTAAATAATCACTAATTGATTTGTCAAATTCCACATCGGTCGGCACTTCATCATTAAAGTAATAGAAACTGTGCAACCATTCGTCCGTTGGTTTAACCGTTGACTTAACGCAGAACTTTGTTGGAGCTTCCACGTTATCATGCCAAACATCTAATAAGTATTGTTTGCGGTCCTTGACTCGTGAAGTTGCGACTAATCCAATATGAGGACTAACTTCATAGCCATCATCACGGAAATCAATAAACTTGGCCTGTTTATCCGCAGGGTGAGGCACATGAGCAGTAAATACAGCAATCACAGGGTTAGTACCGACACCATAGAAAGTGTTAGGATTGCACGTTATAACCCCTTCAAGGGTATGCTCTTTCAGAATAGCTTCTTTGTACTGTTTTTCGGCTTTGGACTTACCAACCATTGTAGACTGAGGAACAATCACAGCTACACGACCATCAGGAAGGACACTATCCAACAAATGCTTAATGAAGCTAATTTCATATTGATCAAGATCTTTTTTTGAACCCTGACTGTATGGTGGGTTCATCATACCAACATTGGCCATTGTTTCGGTTTGGAGTTTTGTTGCTGGTTGTTGCAGAAAATCCTCATTTTTTAGATTTGATTTTCCATCTCCACGTAAAATCATGTTTGTCGTTGCAATAGTGAACATATAGTCTTGTAATTCAATTCCATATAGCTGATTACGACGAATATCACGTCGCTGCTGGTCACCAGAGGCCTGTTTAAGCATATTGTGCATTGCAGCGATCAGAAAGCCAGCAGTCCCACAAGTAGGGTCAAATACATGGTCGGTAGGCTTTAGGTCTACGAGGTCACAAAACAGCTCTGTGATATGCTTAGGCGTCAAAATAATACCTAAACTTTGACCGTCACCACCTGAATAACTCATAAATTCACCATAGAATCTGCCCAGATAGTCCTCTGCAGAGTTTGTATAACGAATGTCTTGATAAATAGTACGATTGATAAACTCGGTGTAATAACGTAATGGTGTCATACCAAGTCGAGCATCTTTAGTATTCAACTTAGCTGAGTCTTTGATGATACTGAACTGACTCAATAACTTATCTAACTTGGTCTGTGGTTGGACATTAGAACGCCGTAAATTAGATTTAATGGCGTCCATTAACTTATCACCATCAGTGTTAACCGTATCACCGGTTAATGAATCAATACTAAAGTTGCGAGCTTCTCCCTCACGCAAAGCTAAAAGAATACCAGATACGACCAACGGTTTATCAACATCTTTTAACTGACCATATGTCCGTAAATCTTCGTGGAGCTGAGCAGCATCTTTAAGAATATCAGCAGTAGTCTTTTCCTCGTTAGTGTCCTCATGAAGCACTTCTTTTAGATAATATTCATCAATGTTTTTCTCGTTAAAACTAATAAAAGACTCAACATCTGGCAGTACATCATAGTCACCACGCTCGTTAATGAACATTGGCGTGATTTTATGCAACTTCTCATTACCTGAAACCCCAAAGGCAAAACACTTCTTATACGAAGTCCGTTCCAGAATATGCCGAGCATAATGTAATGCCCCATTCAACGCATATTTAGGAACGACCATCGGATCATCAGTCGTGATAACATCGTGATCAGTATAAACATGATTGGAAATATCAGCCTTATCTTCAATCACCAGCAAATAGTCCTTTACGACCCCAACATACTCGGCATAACCAGACTTCCCATTTAATTTTTTGCTAGCAGTATGAAGTGCATCATCAATACTTTTTATGTGAGAGCTTTGATAGTCCAAATCAATCTTAGAATCATTTAACAGGTGATCCACCCATAAATCCGTAGACCCTTCAACTCGTGCCATTTAATCAATCCTTTCCGTGAAGCCATCTCCAAATAGCTCCATGTTCTTGTTTTTCTGGAAGTTTGTCAAATGGTGTTGTAGAGCGGGCACCAAGGCATAACCTTGGCCAATAAAGTCAATTGCAGGATGCTGGCGTAATGTTGCCCAGTGCTGGCGAATGGCCGGGGTCAATGGGACTTGACGAGTGCTTTCAAGTCCAACCATTTGGATAGTGAGGTCACTATCCCAGACAGTCTTAACGGCCTGCGGGTTCCAATAAGCATTCCACTCAGTAGTCCCGTCTTGTTCAGGTTCGGCAACATTGCCACGACCATCAAAGGTCCCCCCCATCCAGTATAGTTGTTCAATTTTGGCCGTAATTGACGGGTCTGCCTGCAAGGCTCGTGCGAGATCAGTTAAATGGCCTGTCATGACCAGAGTAGTTTTCTCCGAGGTAGCCTGGAGCTTGTCAACGAGATCTAAATGTGCCGGCTTGGGCGCAACGGGCGTAACTATGGTTCCCGACTCATTTAGAATCGGCAGGGCATCTAAGCTAAAGGCATCTAGCCGCCATTCTTTCGAGAATGGGTGAACGCCGCGAGAGTCAGAGGTGGCGACCTCTAGGTGAGTATCGTGACCGAAGCGATCGATGACTTTACGGGTAGCTGCTAGGGCTGGCTCTTTAATAGGAATCAATAGAGAGGATGACGGATCTATGCAACCAGCCCGTAAAGAACCCAAACGCTGGCGAGTCTAGAATTTTTGGTGTTGGAAAGTATTTCCATTCCAAAAGTACTAGGCCCTAATTTAAAAAGCCATTGATAATGGATCAAAAACGGCCACTAGGGTATACCCTCGTGGCCATTTTTGGTTTCAATATATACTGCGAATTATACATGTTCATTATAGCTGTCCAAAAAGGAGCACCAAAAAGCTAAGATCGGCTGTGATTACTGGTAAAAATGTCAATAGGACGAATAAATAATAAAAGTGAAATTGCTGGTTGCCATAATTGTCTCCCCTTTAGAGATATACCGTTTAGGCACAGGCCTGTGAAATATTTTTTTAAAATGGGAATTTTTAATTTTTTAGTTGAAATATAATTTCACCGAGTTTATAGTCATCTTGTAAGCGATAACAATATTTTGGGAGGGAAGAACATGAAACATCGGCACTTGTTTTTAGCTTCATTATTGATAGGGACGTTTGCTTTAGCATTAGGCATTGGTCACCCAGTATCGGCACAGGCAGCAACGGCTAAGGTAACGCCTAATCTTAGCTCAGTCGTTACTAGTACGGTTTATTCCAAGAAATTGCATCTCGACTGGAATTATGATGTCTATTTGCCAGCAGGGTACGATCCAAGTTCTAGCAAGCGGTATCCTGTACTTTATATGTTGCATGGGTTATATGGAAACCACCGAAATTTACTTGAACGGTTTAACTCTCAGCAGATGCTCGATGGTATTGAGCATCGAACTAATAAATCCATGATTGTTGTTTTTGTTGATGGTTTTAATAGTTTCTATGTCAACCAAAAAGGCGGACTCCAAGTCGAATCAGCCATTATTCATGATCTCGTACCAACCATCAACAAGAATTACAAAATATCCACGAGTGTTTCTAAACACGCTATTGGTGGCATTTCAATGGGCGGATATGGTGCCGCAAGAATTGCATTGAAATATCCTAATCTTTTCTCTAAGGCTGTTTTAATCTCTCCATCTGTCTGGTATAGCCTGCCAAAAGACAATCCAATTAGAATGAATATGCATGCCTTCACTGATGGTAATGTATCCTGGTCAACAAAACGCTACAAATCTTTGTTCCCAACCCAATACATGAATGATGCGTCCAAAGGCGTTAAGCTATACATCGAATCAACTAGCTCTGATACCACTGTGCCCATTAAGAATGTGACACATTTCGTCAAAGATGCTAAAGCTGCAGGCAATAGTACGAAGTTCATTAGAGATTCTGGCGATAATCATAACTGGGTCTATTGGGCAAAAGCTGCACCAAAGGCTTACACCTGGGCCATTAACGAGATGAACTAAGGAGGGGTTGAAATGAATAACGCAGATATTGCAAAAAAAATTCTGGATAAAGTTGGAGGCAAAGAGAACGTATTTAGCAACGTGGCCTGTATGACACGACTTCGTATCGGTATTCGCGATGATTCTAAAGTCAACATTGATCAATTGAAACGTGTTGACGGCGTACTTGCAGTTGTTGAAGCCGATACCCTGCAGGTTGTGTTGGGCCCAGGGAAAGTTAACAAGGTGGCAGAACCATTTGCTGAATTAACTGGCTACCCATTAGGCTCAGCCGATGAAGATGAAGACACAATAAGTACAGATACTAAGCAGGCCAACTTGCAAGAACTTAAGAGCATGGCTTCTCAAAACAAGGCAGCAAATAAAGCAAAACATGATAAGCCTATTCAACGCGGACTACAGCACATTGCGAATGTCTTTATTCCACTGCTTCCAGGGATTATTGCTGCCGGTTTGATAAATGGCCTGACAAACGTTATTGACTATCAAACAGGTTCGGCATTTAACAATGACTGGTGGTATATGGCAATTAAGACGATAGGTTGGGGCCTGTTTACTTTCCTGCCAATTTTTGTTGGTATGAACGCAACACGTGAATTTAAAGGGAGCGCAATTCTTGGTGGTATCGGCGGCGTCTTTTGTCTAAGTGCTTCAATTGTCGGTTTTCCAATGGCATCACAAGCGCTCTCAATGCCTATCTCTAACACCCCATATGTCACAGGTGTTGGCGGTCTGTTGACTGCGCTATTCTTGGGAATCTTTCTTGCTTGGTTGGAGCGCAGCATTCGCAAGTTTATGCCAAGTATTCTGGATACTTTCTTTACACCATTACTGACATTGATTGTGGGTTGCTTGATTGCCGTTGTTTTCCTTCAGCCAGTTGGACTTTGGTTGACCAACGCCATCTATATTGCAATGGATTTTGTTTACGGTAAGCTCAGCTGGTTTGGTGGTTATATTCTGTCCTCCACATTTTTAGGGCTGGTATCAGTTGGTCTGCATCAAGCGTTGACTCCAATCCATGTTATGTTGAACGACCCGACTGGTCCAACTCATGGCATCAACTATCTTCTTCCGATTTTGATGACCGCCGGTGGTGGTCAAGTCGGTGCAGGGCTTGCACTGTTCTTTAAGAGCAGCAACAAACGATTTAAGAAAATGGTAATGAGTTCAATTCCAGTCGCCATTCTTGGCGTTGGTGAACCCCTGATGTATGCTGTTACCTTACCATTAGGTCGTTCATTCATTACTGCATGTATTGGTGCTGGATTTGGTGGCATCGCGGCTTCTCTGTTCAAATTAGGAACTGTATCCCAAGGGGTTTCTGGCTTGTTCGGCTTACTAATCATGCAACCGGGACAACAACTTCTTTACCTGCTTGCAATGCTGATCGCCTACATAGGCGGATTCATCTGCACCTGGTTCTTTGGTGTTGATGAAGATCGTATCGATGAAATCTTCCCAGAATAAGAAAGGTACACCATGAAATTAGGTTTTTCTGTATTTCTTCATGATTCGATAAACAAGCAAGACGAAATTCGAATTAAGCAATATGCAAATAGTGGCTTTTCAGGGATTTTCACTTCACTAAATCTACCAGAGGATGACCCAGCAACACTCATGCATAACCTCGCAGCTTTAGGGAGATGTGCCAAAGAAAACAATTTGGAACTCACGGTCGATATTTCTGCTTCTGCTTATAGACGACTAGAGCTTGATGTCTATGATCCAAATCCTCTAATCAGTCTTGGCGTTAACAGACTGCGTATCGATGACGGGATTGATATGGAGAGCATCGCTACCTTGTCCAATCGGTTATCGATTGCGCTAAATGCCAGTACTATTTCAGAAACCGACATCAGTCGCTTGCTTCAAAATGGAGCAGACTTCAAACATCTCGAAGCTTGGCATAACTATTATCCAAGAGAAGCAACGGGGCTTGACGTCGATTGGTTCGACAAAAAGAATCGCTGGTTGCAAGCAGCTGGATTTTCAGTGATGGCCTTTACACCAGGAAACTCGATTCTACGAGGACCAGTATTTGCTACGTTGCCAACACTTGAAAAACACCGATTTGCAAGCCCATTTTCGGCCGCGGTTGAACTAACTCAGCTTCACGTTGATGATATCTATCTCGGTGATCCTGGTGTTACTTATAAAACGCTGACACAGTTTGCGTGTCTACAAAAGGAACAATGTATCTTAATTAGAGCAAGACTTAAGTCGAACGCGCCAAAGTATTTGAGTGAAGTCTTTCATCAGCGAGCCGATGTAGCTCGTGATTGCATTAGATTAACAGAAGGACGCCAACTCGCTACTGAAAAAGTTGAAGTGGCTAATGCAACGGTACGGAATGCAGGGGCTATTACACTTGATAATTACCTTTCAGGACGTTACATGGGCGAACTCGAAATCATTAAGAAATCGTTGCCACCTGACCGGACAGTAAATGTAATTGGGTGTGTGATTGAAGAGGATCTTGCGCTTCTACAAATGATTAAACCAAATCAAAAATTAAAGATTGAGAAAGTTAGTGATGAATAATGGATCTCACCAGACTAGAGACTGAACAGCAGAACTCTAGAACAATGAATCTTGACGAAATGAGTACGCTCGAAATTGTTCGAGCGATGAATAAAGAAGATCACTATGTACCTGAAGCAATTAGCCAAAAACTCCCCGTCATTGCTAATTGTATAGATGTTATAGCAAGGCAGTTTAAAAAAGGTGGCCGACTCTTCTATATTGGAGCCGGTACTAGCGGACGACTGGGCGTTCTCGATGCGGCTGAATGTGTACCGACATTCGGTACTGACCCAGAGATGGTTCAAGGATTGATCGCTGGTGGCATGCCCGCCATGACATTAGCCGTAGAAGGAGCAGAAGACGATGTAGGCCTTGGTCAACAATACCTAATAGATCGAAAGCTCTCCCCTGATGATGTGGTTGTCGGAATAGCAGCTAGTGGTAGAACACCTTATGTTATTGGCGGACTAGATTATGCTAAGCAGAATCATACGCCTACCATTGCTTTCTCATGCAATAAAGATGCTGAGATTTCTAACCATGCTGATATTTCAATTGAGATTTCAGCTGGTCCTGAAGTGCTCTCAGGGTCTACAAGGTTAAAAGCAGGGAGTGTTCAGAAAATGGTGCTAAACATGCTCTCTACTGCTTCAATGGTCCGTATTGGGAAGACTTACGGAAACTTGATGGTTGACGTTCGACAAACCAACGGTAAGCTTATCGAAAGAGCGATCGAAATGATTCAGACCGTCACTGGTGTAAGCCATGACAAAGCCAAATCTACGCTTGGTTTAGCTGATCACAGTGTCAAGGTCGCCATCGTCATGATTTTGAAAAATGTTGATGCTAATCAAGCAAAGGCACGACTAGAAAATGCGGACGGTTTCGTAAGAGGTGCGATACAGTAGCGATAGAGGTGATTGGGTATGGCAGAGACAATTCTAACGACTATTCATGATCAAATAGATCGAATGTCAGGTGCCCTACAAAAATTAGGGCAATACATTCTGACTCATGTTCACGACGTGCCTAAGATGAATGTCTCTGTCTTAGCAGAAAAAAGCGAAGTTAGTCAGGCAACAGTGGTTCGTTTTGCCAAGGCACTTGGTTATGAGGGCTTTACCGAATTCCGTCTACAACTGGCAAGCGAGAATGTGGTCGTCAACGATGAAGACGCTAACTTGTTCTCTGAGATTTCACCTCACGATACGGCTGAAGAACTCAAAGCGAAGCTTTCATCACGAGTAGAGAATGCCATCACCACCACTTCTAGACGTCTTCCAGCCAAGACTCTCGATAGTGCCGCCAACTTACTTTCTTGGGCAAATGTTATGAGCGTATTTGGGATCGGCGCTTCGTCAGTCGTCGCAAATGACTTCTATCAGAAATTTAGTCGATTGGGCAAGCCAGTTCTCAATCCTCCTGATGTACATCAAGCAATGACGAATATCGTGACACAAAATATGAACCATGTCATGGTTTTAATCTCAAATTCAGGATTAACTCAAGAAGTTATCAAACTTGCTAAGGCCAGTAAAGAAAACGACGTTCCTACTATTGTGCTCACAGCGGAGCAAGCAGGCCAGCTTAGTAAAGCAGCAACACTTGTCATCCCAACAGATGAAGGTAAAAGTCCCGACCACCTTCGTACAGCTGCAACAACATCACTTCTATCACAGCTATACGTTGTCGACTTAATATTCTATAGATATCTACAACTGCATTTTAACGAAAATGTCTCAGCGCTATCAGACTCCTACAAGATCATCAAACAGTTTCTGAAGTAGAGACACAGCTTTATTGATTAGAGGTGAATAAATATTGTTCAAATTCTTCAAAAAGAATCCCATCTGGGCGTCAAATTCAATTCTTGCGCCAAGTGATGGCACTGCCGTTCCCATCAACACGATTGAAGATCCCGTCTTCTCACAGGGAGCAATGGGAATTGGCGTAGCCGTCAATCCTAGTTCAGATAACGTCTACGCACCCGTTAGTGGTAACGTCACAATGGTTGCAGCAACGAAGCATGGTATCGGAATCAGCACCGCAGAGGGGCGTGATATTCTTATCCACATGGGTGTCGATACCGTCGAACTTAAGGGTAAACCCTTTAAGGTGCTGGTAAATTCAGGCGATGAAGTAAAGGCTGGGGAAAAAATAGCCGTTATGAACCGGCAAGAAGTTGAAGCGAATGGTAAGCTTTCTACTATCATAGTCGTGGAGACGAACAGCGCTGAGCGTAAGGATAAGCTGAACTTAGTCAAAACCGGGACTGTTAAGCATGGCACTGACCTTGCCAAGTTTTCTTATTGATTTTAATCATATACCGCAGTACGGGACTCAAGCAAAAGTATATTTTTATTTAAAAAAGAGCTTCTCGAGAAATTGATCTCGAGGAGCTCTTTTCCATAAATCACGGGTCTACACTTTCTAGTGTTGAGAAATAATCAATGCTAAAAAAGTGGATCTTTTCGTGTCTTCGGGGGTGATAACTTAATTATGAAATCAAGGATTCAAACGGCTCTTATGTTGTAGTTACGGACACAATTAATTTTTGCGTTCATTGACGGTTCATTAATCAATTTAAAATGAGTTTCTTCCTATTATATATACGGATATGCCAATCAAGAATGAAACTGGTTAGACTTTTACGGGGATTGAATTAACTAAACAGTTTAAATGTCAAAGACATGCAAAAAAGCTGACCACAGTCACTTTCTGAATTCAATTTTCAGAGTGTCTTCGGGTCACTTATATGTAACTAACAATACTCTCCGTTTGCATTAGTTACAATAGGGTACACCCTAATGTGATATTAATGTTGAACTATGCAGGTCTTACGTTGGCGATGATTCAAATGCAAATTCAATTAAAAAGATCTGAATGCGAACCCGTGTCGATAAAGCGCAC
>Ga0255361_1000110_pt1 | contig 19252 bp, 10 predicted proteins | sample GFST75r1metaG_FD_186005 | JGI IMG/M metagenome (GOLD analysis project Ga0255361, IMG submission 186005) | Peat soil microbial communities from Stordalen Mire, Sweden - G.F.S.T75.r1 | ecosystem: Environmental > Terrestrial > Soil > Wetlands > Peat | place: Sweden: Norrbotten County, Stordalen... | reverse complement strand
CTCGGAAAACATCTAGTAATCCATTCTTTTCTCTGCGTTCTCGTGGTTATTTCGTTCGCCCCTATCGCAACCTTGATCTTACTGTCTTTGACGTCGAGAAGGAAGTTATTGTTGTGGTATGGGAGAAGCGCCCCCATGCCAACCTCCGTCGTAGAGGGTAATGACGAGAGGACATTACGGGTCGTTACTTCGTAGCCTTTATCGCTAAGCTTCGCCGCTAATCGTTTTGCAAGGTCATAACGGAGCGCGTCGATCAGCAAGATCGCCACTCGCTCATTTTTTGATACGGCCGCTTCGTTAAAAAAGGTCCTCTGTGGCCCTATCGTGTGCGAAGTCCACATTTTTGACTGAACAACGGCTTCAGAGAAACGTGTACCCAAATTGGATAGCCATTTGCCATAATATTGAGTAGCTGGCTCCAGGATGGCATGTTGCATCTCCGGACCACCTGAAGGTCCGAGCGCAGTCAAAGAGATCGACATGTCATCCAATTCCCACCATCCATCATCGTCAGTATACCGTCGTATCAGATCGTCAGCAGATAGACGCTCGTTCGCAATCTGCTTCTGTGCATCTTTGATCCGGCGCATCAAGGATGCCGCCACAGAGATTGCATCCCAAAAAGCCACTTTCTTGCTGCGAGCCCAGATAGTTTGACTGCGGACTGGAGCAATTTGTTCCATCAGTGGAACAGTCTTTTCTATCCCCTCTCGATTAATTCGCGTCACAAGTTGCCTGAGTAGGGCGGTATCAATAGCTTCAAAACTGACACTTCGTGCAATCGACGGCTCATTCTGGATTCGGTCCTCTATACCATATTTTGCTTGGACAAGACTTGCCCATTCGAAAAACGCATCAGCGAATGGGCCGTATTGCGTCCACTCGTCAACCAGTGCAACCAACGTGCTTCGCCGCTCTTTCTTGGGAATCAACTGCGCAAATTCGTTTTCACAGAAGCCGTTGGAGCGCTCGACAAACTCAGTGAGAAGCACCGTAGCGGCAAGATGCTCACGATCTTGTGTTTGATTCTGGACGCTAGAGATACGCTCGCTGCCCCAGATTTCGTGCGAGATCTTTCGCCAAAATTCTGGATAAATGTCGTACTCAGCGAGTTCTCGTGCGTATTTTGGATCGCTAAGATAGGTAAGGACGGCTGTTTTAATATCAAAACCGTGAAGCATTCCAAAAATAGCAGCAAGAAGACCTTCGATGACGCTTTTCGCAGTTAGCGGAACGTCCGTAGCATCGATGAAACGACTCCAGTTCTCTGTCAGAAGTCGGCCGCCCTTTCCAGATAATAGTTCCCTAACACGAGTGTTTGACTTTAAGCCAAATGAGCTCGCAAGAATTCTTGCTAGAGTCAATTCGTGGCGTACGCCAAATAGCTCGTAATCCTTAAGCCAGCTTCTTTCTCGTGGCTGGTCGCCAACATATATAAACCATTTATGCTTAAACTCTCGATCCTGCTGTTCAACGATGGCCCTGACCTTAAGGTAGCTTCCCTCAAAGAAGATGGCTTTCGCGTAGTCCGGTATCGCTCTTTTGATTGCGGTTTTTAAAGTTTCACCCTCGTCGTACCATACGATTATTTGCTTCTCTCTAAAGTCTGACTCGATGATATCTCGAACAGCATCCTCGAGGCGGGTTTTCTGCATCTACTTTACCTTCGCCACGCTTTTTTGCAGGAGATTTGCTTGCTTGAGTGGTTGAATATTAACTAACACGCCATAGTCCAAGACAGGATTCCAGCCATTTTCTGACGTCTCTTTTACCTTTTCCTGGAACCAAGAGGAAATAGATGGTTTCGAGCTGCTCATTTGCGGTTTTGTGACATTTGTGAGGGCATCTTCAAAAGCTTCCAGTTGATTGAGGGAGTTTTGTGAATCTTGCAGGTCTTTCGCTTTTTGCGTTAGTTGCGTTCGATCGTTGCTCAGTTTGGCTTGATAAACGTCGTTCTCGAGATTCTCGTGTCGGGTGTAAACACTACGTTTCACAGGCGCAAGATAGTGCGCGATAATCTTCGGAATGGTATCTCTGGTCAATTTATGATAATTTACAAAGCAGGAAAATGCTGTTGCCTCGTCGCGAGAGTCCGCGAATCCCTTAGACGTCACCTGCCAGTGAATTGGACGGCGCTTGTACTGGTCAACGTGATACTCAAAGTAGTCATTTTGTATCCAGTCTTCGAGTGCAGCCCCCAACAATTCATGGATCTCTTCAAGAATAGAGTTCATGCGATCTGCACCAAAATCGTTAGCCATCGCCACTATTACACGTCTAGCGAGTGAATCCTCTTCATAAGAATCATTGAGTGGAATCACCCCGTCTTGATCTTCACTTATAGCTTGTTTGACGTAATATGAGACTAAGGCAGCCGTTTCACTCTTTATTGCTCTATCGATTTCGATCGCTTCCGCTTGTTTGACAGGAAGATATTTAGCGTCCCGGGCCTTATTTCGACCCCTACTTTTTTCAGCATCTCCTAATAGCTCCAGTTCAATGATTTTGCGATCTTCTTCTGTGACTGTGTAAAGCTTAAAAACCTCTGTATCGATCGTCTCTTGAATCTCCTTGAGTCGGTCGTCAAGGAGCTGTTTTCGTCTTATCGCGCGCAGAGCAAGTTCTCGCAAAGACATATCGACAGAGCCTGAAATGTTATGTATTCGGCGGATATGGCTCCAATCCAAGTAGCTCAGTTCGTTCGAGAGTGATTCTTTCAATAACAGTTCCGCTTCTGATGATTCTGGCCCGACCATTTGGAGAAGCCACGGTTTCAAAAATAACGGCGAAATTTCTGACCCTGTATGATACTCTTTGGTCAAATAGTATGCTTCTAATGCCGCAGCTAGTAAAGTCCTAGATCTTAAGCCGGTCAGGTTTATTGGCAGTTTTGATACGTAGCTTGGGCTTCGATGATGCGAAAGATCGTCTAAGACTCTGAAAAGATACGCAAGGAGAGTCGAATTCCCCAGTGCAAGCAAAGGGAGCGAGTAGTCGTTCTTCGAAGGAAAAGCTGCTGAGACGTTGCCCCCGAAGATTACACCTGGCGGTAGTTTGCGAAAACTAAGACATGGTGAACTTACAATGTCTGGGCAGTACACCCCCTCCTTAAAGTAGTATTTCTGATTTGGTGTTATGGATGTCTTAAGCGCTTTCAGTTCGCGTCCGTCGTCTTCCCAGTTAACAACCAGTAATATATCAGAATAAAACCTAGTCCCCTCTCCTGTTTCTATGAACGGAACCCATTTCGCTTCTCCAAGACTCTCTTTTGGAATCTCCCAGTATTGACGAATGAATCTCTCATTTTGGCTCGTTAACAAACCTTCTCTTACATCTGCAAGCTTGACCTGGTTTTTGACACCAGCACCATCTTTATCTAGTGGCGGGAAGCGGGCAAATATCTCCCTAATTGAGTGAGTGATCCAATAGCTATACGGCATCCCTGGAACCTTTAAAAGCTCCTGAGGTGAGGCGTAATGGACTATGTCGCTCTTACGACTATCAACTACTAAATTCAACGCTTTCTCAAAGCAACTAATCCTTTGTTCCTCGCTGTTTGCCTCAACCAAACGCAAAAAGGCGGTTTCAGAGGTGCTCTCGAGAGTGCGTTCGCGCGGGTCACTTTTTTGAGTTACCAGTGCGGTCCATCTGGCAGTGGCCCCTTCAAGAACTCCTAAGCCTAAATCGAAAACGGAGTTCAAAGATGTCTCCTCTGTCAACAAAGTTTCGCGAAGCCATTGATATCTCTTTAGAAACATGAAGCTGCGACTTACTAATCCCCCGATGTATCCGTCTGGTTCAACTAGGTTAACTGCTTGCTCAATGAAGGCAGCCGAATACTCGTGATGCGTTTTTGGGTAATTCTTTTTAGCGTAATCCTTAGATTTTTTCGGCATGCCGCCATACGGCGGATTCATTAGTATTACGTCATATTTTTGCGAAAGCAAGGATAAGAGGCCAGTTGATTTCTCAGTCTCGGCTGCAAAAATCAGGCTCCCGATATCCTGCCGCTCCACGCATTCCCTTTCAAAAGCTTCCAGCTCATTCAACATTTCTTCAATAGTTGTTTTCTTTGGAATCACCATCGCCTCATGCGCCCTTGTGCGTTCCATCGCTAGCTTGGCGGATTCCAAGGCGCTGCTTCTTGACGCCACTGCCAGATTATTATTCTGGACGAAATGAGCTTGCGTAGGCTTTGTTCGCCGTATTTCTAGCAGCTCTTCGAAAGGATCGCGGACCTTAAGAAGGCTGCCGAGTTCATTAGTGTGGTTAAGTTTTTCAAAAAGTGTCTTAAAAATTTTCTGCAAAGCGGGATCGCGGGCAAACCGCTCCAGAAACTTCTCTCGGTTTTCGCTATTAGCGATATGTGAATCAGCGCACACTAGATTCATCTTCGATATTCGAAGATCTGTATTGTATGACTTGGCCTTCAAATAGAGGTTTAACGCGGCAAGCTGCACAGCACGAAGATCTATGTCGATTCCAAAAAGGTTATTTTCGAGGATTAGTTGCGGAATTGCCTCTTTTGATAGCTCAGGCTCATCTTCCAGGTATATCCGATAAAGAACGTCAAAAGCATAGATTAAGAAATGTCCACTGCCACAAGCCGGATCGAGTATTTTAATGTCTCGCGCTCTTTTTGTTTTTCTCCGTTGTGGTGGTTTCTCCGGTAGTGGCAAGAAATACGAGCAGAAGGTATCAACATTCTGATATTTGCGCTGAGATAAGCTCAAAGACGAATTGTATTCCGATCTTTTTTCGTGCTCTATTCGCCGCAGTTCGTAAAATTGACGTTTCTGCCCCTCACTTGCTAAATATGAGCATCTTTCCTGACGCTCGAGCCATAAGCGCCCCAGTGTGTTGTCGGTTAGTAACCGGACTATCCAGTGAGGCGTATAGAATTGGTTTACGATTGGCACATCATCTGCGTTCAATGGCTTTTTTGTTTTTCTGAATTCAGCCCGAATTTCATCATTGTAATATTGATAAACCCAGCCAACGATGTCGTCTTGTAGCCAATCCTCTTCGGTGACTTGTTCCGTAAGGAGGGATATTAGGTCTTTAATCGCTTTAGTGGTAGGGAAAAGAAGGCTATACTCATTATCAAGCTCAAACAACGCCCCTATTTCTTGTCCAATTTCATCAAATGCTTCTCTGAGGGTAGCTTCGAGTACTTGCTGTGGATTCAATTTCGGATCCTTCTCAGCTATGTTTCGGCCGCGAAGGCTAAATCCTCCAAACTTGCTACGTTGGACTACCGTCTCGATTATGAAGCCTCTAACTTCTAATGCTCGAAGTGCCGCGATTCGATTGACAAAAGTGGAGCCGGCGTGCCGAATGTATCTCTGAATTGCGGCTTCGTCGCTGTCGACTGCGCTTCGTTCTTTTCGCAGTACGTCTTCGATAGCTGCTCTTATTTTTGCTTGCTGGGGGTCAATCGCGCTTCGAGAACGAATCGTACCGTTATTTGGCTTTATCCCCAATTTAAGAAGCTGAGTGCCTAAATCTTGTTCGATTATCTTCCTTGCTTTTCCCACAACGGTGCGGAGGTTATTTCGGCGTGTCCTGTCCATTCATAACCTCCATTTTCACGAGAATGCGCACTTTCTTGTGCTGCAACGCCTGATTTTCTGACCAGAGCTTAATTTCGTTGATCGTCTTTTGAATATCGCTACTTGATACCAAGGATCTGTCGATCACTAACGCCTCGATAGGAACATCCGATTTGCCGCATCTCTTATCAAGCTCGTTTGATATTTCGGCTTGTATCGCGGAGACGCTTTGGAGATTTTGTCGTAAGAGGAAGTATCCCTTGTCACATTGAGCGCACCTATATGGAGTTTCATCTAATCCTTGAATACTAGCGACCTGGCATAGAAGACGTGTAAGCGGCTCGAGATCTTGATTCCGTGCTAGCCCATTGTTGAAGCTTTCGTGCTGTCGGAGCGATTGAAGGGCTCTATTCACCTCCTCATCCAACTTCTTGTGGCAATTCGTATAGTAACGCTTGTAGGATTCGCGAAGTCTCTCAAAAACATCTCGTATGGCACTCCACCGCTCAACAAATTCGACAGAGCGCATGTCAGATTGAAGCTTACGTATCTCCGCGTCGTGCTGCGCGTCCGCCGAGATAAGCGCTTCGGAGCAACTTGAGGTGAAGGCCGTAATCTCTTTATATTCATTAATCTTGCCATCCTCAGCGAATTTTTTAAGCGAGCTGAAGCTCGGCTTAGTCGATTTCAGTGAATCATACTCTTCTAAGAAACCAAAGAGTCGCCGATGACGGCTTGGCATGTCTTTGATTCTTTGCAAGGATTGAAGGAAATCCAGAATTGATGGCGATGTAGCAATGTCAAGGGCTGATGCCATTCCGGAGAGGTCTCTCGCTTCCGGAAGCCGGCGATCGATAATCACGGTCAGCTTGCTATCTATTTCATCTATGGCATTTCCAGAACCCTCCCCAAAAAGTTCCAAAATACCATTCTTGATCTTCTCCCTTGTGTCCGCCGGAACGTCTTTCGCTACCTGAAAATGGGCGGTTCTAAACTTTATTGCCGTAAAAGCATCAAAAGAACCTGCCTCGCTAGGTGATTCGTATACTCTACCATTGAGCTCCACGTTTATTGTGCCATTCCAAAACAACGTCGCAAGAACTAGACGAATTACTCGCGGGTCCCATCCATAAGGAGGTTCTTCAAAAAAAGCACTAATGTCTTGTCCCGTATTATTCCTATCGTCCCGTTGTCTTACCTGTGAGAGGATCTGCGAAGCCACAGGACGATCTGTTAGAATCTCATTTTTGTCATCGATCAGTTCAAGATCTCTAAAAACCGATGGTAGCGGCGAACCCGTCCAGCCAAGAATCTTTCGAATGAGTTCATTCTCCCCTATAACTTGCACTGCCGCTAATTCGAACTCAGTAAAAATTTGCTGTATTATATCTCGAATTTTGGCTTTAACGATTTCAGAAGCGTCCTTTGAGTTCTCAATGAGCTGTTCTTCGCCTACGTGGATTAGCTTGCCTCTTTGTGTACCCCTTCTGAGTTTTCTCTCTAAGTCTTCTTCTAGTGCGATGAGGTTTTTTGTTGGTCGGTCTAATGCTTTCTGCTCTTCGCGTGACTGGGCTCTGTTCTGCTTCGTGCCAAGGACTTGTTTTGTCGCTATTATCCTCGTCACAGCTTGTTCAAATTCAGGGATAGCTTCTGAAATCCAGTAGAGTGTATCGTCGTGATCCAAGCTCTCTCTGAACAACCTTGTTTCAAGCGTCGGATCGTTAGCCGCGTAGTAAGGTGAGAAAAATTCAAGCTTGATGTATCCTTTCGACGTTAAGACTTCATTATCAGCCTCGACGATCACATCGAAAGCTTTGGTTCGGTAATTGCACGTGCCGTACTCTTTCAGGTCAGACTTCACTTTTTCAATAACGAACGTACGCTTGTCGCCGTTTAGTACAAAGGGCTCTCGTTCGTTTACTTCTTGGTCAAAGCTTCTTTCTACCTCAGTTAAGAAGCGATAGTTCCCTTCTTCACTTGAAATCCATTGTTCGGCGGTCAGTTTCTTGATGCATTCACCAACTAGGTTTTCGTGCGATGTTCTATTGGTTCCAAGCTGAGGATAAAGAACTGCGGCGATGTTTTCCAAAGTGCAGGGCACCCAATCCCTCACTTGTTGGAGGAGAAACAGCGCCTTCGCAACGTCAGCGATTCTAAGATAGTCAAACTGGCCTAGCTTTGCTATGTCGTTGCCTATTATGCTTTGCTGTTCAGATCCGATCGCTTTGAGCTCCTCCTCTATTGCATCATAAACAAGGTCGAAAGTCGCTAGCTTTCCTAACTCCCCATCAATCAATTTTCCTTTGCTAAAATCGTTCACAAGAAGTGACTGAACGACCGACAATACAGCTCTCTCCCTGCCTGTCATCTCACCAAAAATGCCACCTTGCGATCGTATTAGTCCTAGGATTTGCTGAATCAACCTGACGTGATACGGTAACAACGGATATGATTTCCTGAAGTCTTCTCGTTCGACGTGAGTCAGCAAAGCCTCCAATCGCGTAGGGTGCTTTATTGTCGCTGCCATTGACAAGACCCCAGAATAATCATCAAAGAGTTTTCTAATCTTGTCGCTCGCTAGACTTGTTTTGTCGAGCAGTCGCTGCTTCACAACCGTGTCGATGTTTTCAGGTACCAACTGATATTTCATCGGGAAGCGATCTCGTATCTTTTCAAATTGACCGCGCTGCTTCGCGATGCGAGGAAGAATCTCTTCAGGCGCTTCTTGTGCAGTCACAAAAAGCCACACTTTTCCATTTCCGTGTTGGGAGATCATCTCTGGAAGAATGTCAAGCTCTGCCAGACGATCAGCGTTCTCTCCAACGTAGAGTCCGACTTCATCAAGAAGCAAAACGATCCGTCCTGTCTCTGGGTCGAGGTTCAAAGCCTCCTCGTAAAGGAGCTTTGCCAATCTGCTAGGCTCAATCTTGAAATCGTGTTTTACGTCATCGATACTAGCTTGTGCGAGCGTGATATCCGAGTAATCTTCAGGCAAGACGTCCATGAGGCCGTGTACGAGAGCGCTTCTAGCGCGTGCCGTCTCTCTTAATCTGGTCCAATCAGATCCTGTTTGCGCGCTTACAGAAGAAAGAAAAGCCTCCCAAACACCTCGGCTGCGTAAATCCTTCTCAATTTCAGCGATCCAAAATACATCTGAAAAGCCAGTTTCCCGTAGGAGCGTCCTATAGATAATTCGCGTGATTCCGGGACCGTTTTGGCCAAATGTGTCATCATCGAGGAGGTTTATAAATATGGATCTGGTTTTGAGCTCTTTGGAAAGGATCGGTCCATACTCAAGGTCGTGTTTCTTGCAGAAGTACTCGGCCGCCCCGACTACGTCTGTATTCGATAGTTCGATCTCTTTGTTCGCGAGGACGTATCCTATTATCTTTAAAAAATGACTTTTCCCTGATCCAAAAAAACCAGATATCCAGCTGCATACGTCTGACGGCCGGCGCTGTCTGCTCTCTAAAAAGCCATCGATGATGTTGTCAATATCCTTTCGTATCTGCGGGGTAACAACATACTCCTCCACTTCGTTTCCTACGTCTTTGCGGTCTTGAAGACTGACTTTAACCACATAATCCGTCAGCCTCGTTGGATCGCGCTCAAAAACCTCGCCAATCTTCATATGTGTCACAACCACGTTCCGTGATAATAGCTCCTGCCTGCATACTGAAGGTCACCGAGCATTGGACCGTCTTTTCTCCCGGGAAACGGCAGAACGACCGTAGTGTGGATTACCGCTTCCATCTGGGAGAGAAGTGTAGATGGGTGGACGAATGGATATAAAGAACCTGCTCTTAGCAAGATTGTGCAATGAGAACGATCGCCCTTAAGCGCGACATTCAGCAGGGAAACCAGCTCCTTTGGCAGACGAATTCGTAGGTTTTCCTCAATATCCAAGAAAGTTTGGTCTTCTTCGTTCAATGTTTCTTCATCTAAATAGTCCAGATTCTGCAACGCTTCTATCAGGAGTTGAGACAGGTAGTGACAGTCGACTGAATGACCTTGATACTGCAACTCTTTTGCCATAATATCAAATTCGCGCAAGCATACTAGCTCATCGGTCGGAGCATAAGAGTATAGGTAAAACGGAACAGCCGTATGCCTCAACCTTTTCATAGTGGCTATAACCAATTGCTTCAACGTCTCCATTTTGTCTTTATCCCAAGCCATAAATCCACTCCTTTGGTGATTCGTAATGACTAGTGACTGAAATGATGTCACCAGCTCGGGCATATTCAATCCATCCCATTTCGTGACACTCTAGCAGAAGGTATTCAATCTCATCCGCATTTAGGAGGAGATCTTTCCATACAGGGAAATTGAATATCTGAATACCAGATATTCCCTCATTTAGAAGCCAGATGCAGAAGAAGGCGAATACTTCTTTCCTGACTAGCGGCTTTTTCAAATTCGTACGCGGCGATTTTTCCATAAGATCAAATTCGCGCAGAACCGCCAAAAAGTGTTGAATCCACCGCTCGACTACTTTAGGACTCCATGCTTGCATCTCCTGATGGGTGGCACCCTCCTGCTCAAAAAAGCGCATAACATCCGACTTTGACAGATTTGAACTTGTATTCGATGACGCAAATCTGGGCCATACCAAACAATGTGTTGCCTTACTAAGTAACGCATCGCCCCTCGTCACATATGGGAGCAACGATTGCGTTTTGGCCGTATATGATAAATCCCTGGTCACGAAAAGAGAAAGGCTCTCGATTTTTGGTAGCTCATCGGCATCGACATACCTTTTTCTGAAAGTCCGCAGTACTTTTTTTGTCCTGGCAGATGATCTCTTGTTCAGTATGTTGTCAGAATATGATAGGCTCCTTATTTCAGACCAGTCTGGGGTTTTTTGGTACTCCGCGAGCAGAATCAAACTCTCCTGAATTACCGCTCCACACTCTACCAACGAAGTATTATAACGCATGTTCAAAATAGAGCGTCCCCTTTAGCTAGCCTTGTTCAACTATTTCTATGACTTACATATATTTCAGTACGGTTAACTTATGCACAGACTTCTGAAAGAACTTCTGCTAATGCGATAGACCGGCAATCAAGCTTTTGCTCACTCTTTAATCTCCTGAGCATCACAGAGGTCACTGTAACTGCACGATCGACAGGTGTGATATGCGGGGGCCTCAGGAAATCGTTCTGCCAGAACGTCATCTATTATGTTCGCAAGCTGCATCTTCTGTAGTTCGACGTGTTCGCGGTCTGGGATATAGTCCACCATTTTCCCGTGTTTTACATAAAAGAGAGAGGCTTTAACCGGCAAAACGCCAAACTTCTCAAGGATTGCGAGGGAGTACACATTCATCTGGATGCTCTCCCTGATGCTCTTCTTATTCTCCGATTGATACCCTGTTTTGTAGTCGATTACGACGTATTGTCCGTCGGCAGTTCTTTCTATGCGGTCTATGACACCTTTCACCACCCGACCGTTAAGGGTAAACTGAAACTTCATCTCAGCGGCGACGACCTCGTTTTCGTTGCGCTCCCGCCATACTAAGAAGGTCTCGATCATATGTGCAGCGCGCTCCTTGTCCTCGCGTTCTTTTTGTCTCGTCGCATACGCAGCAGAAGACCAGAATTGCTCGAGGATCGCTGCAGCTTGCTCCTTTGATGGTGGGATACCTTCCAACTCTTGCTTAGTGAGGTGCTCGATAATCTCATGCACCACAAGTCCAAGGTTGAAGTAGGTTTTTGGGGCCGTGGGAACGTGCAGGACATAACTGAACTTGTACTGCGTAGGACAGGTGCTGTACGTCTGGAGCGCTGATGCAGAGAAGTGATGGTCTTCGCTTATCAAAGCTGCACGCTTTCCCTCAAAAAGTCGCTGCAGTTCGGAATCGGTCTCTTCAACCGTCAAGAAGCTAGACACGTCAAAATCCTCAAGCCGCCTTCCACTTTCCAGAAAGCGGAGTTTCTCGAGCTCAACGATCTTCTGGAGCGCTGCCTTCGGCTGCACGCTCTGGATAGCGTGAATGGCTTGGTCCTCAAGCCGCGTCTTCGCTTGTTCGATAGCGGTTTCGACCGTTCTAACATCCTGCGAGGACTCTTGGCGCACGTCCACGACCTGAACGCGCGGATTATCTTCAAACTCAAGCTCCTCGAGGAACTTTGAAGGCTTGGTCTTGTTGACGTTTTGGCCGTACCGCTCTGCGTAGGTTGCAAAAAGTTTCTGCTCAGCCCGCGTCATCGCTACGTAGAAGAGGCGGCGCTCCTCCTGCTGATAGAGCTCTTTCTCGTCGTCACCCGTCTTCATCCCCCTTGCGAGGTCGTTTGGCACGTAAAACGGCTTTTGCTGATACCGTAAGGGGAACCGGTTGGTCGCCGCGTCAACGATAAAAACGAGCGGAAACTCTTTGCCCTTGCTCTGGTGCACGGTCATGACCTTGACGCTATCGGTTTGTTCAGCTTCTTCAAGCTCTATATGGAATCCGCTGAGGAGGTCAAGATAGTCAAGAAAGTCGGTTACTGATGGCTGCTTCGTAATCGATTCGTACTCTTGTGCTATTTCGTACAGCTTGTTCAACAGCCGTAAGTCACGCCAGTTCTCGTCGTGGAGGCTCCGTTTGTACAGGTCCGTCGAACGCACAACAAGATCATACACGAGCTCCGATAGCGTGAGGCGCTCCTTTCGCTGCAACAGCAGCTCGATGGTACGCATGATTTCGCGTATGTGGTCTGCTTGTGTGGCGAGCAGAGCGGCCGCGTCCAGCATGCACTCATAAACGAAGTCACTCGATTCGTCTTCCCATGCCAATCGCTCTGCACACGCGTTAAGCCGCTGCACGTTCACTTCAGTCACGCCAGAGAGTTTCAAAATGCGATTAAGATGCACTCCTGCGAAGAGAGGGTTCTCGATGACGCGCAAATACGCGATAGCGTCGCGAATAACCGCCGTCGCGAAAAAGTCGATTTCGCCGACAAATTCACATGGTACCCCCCGGTTGCGCAGTGCCGCGTGGTACTTCGCCCCCTCCATGCGGCGCCTGCTTAGTATGACAAGGTCGCCGTACGTGAGCGCTCGCTCCTTGTTATCGGCTCGAGAGAAGAACGGCGTGCCAATCAATCGCTCGATTTGCTGCCACACAAATTGCGTCTCGGACTGCTCGTTTTCGCAGCGGGCAACGATGACCTTGTCTCCGTCCTGGTTGCGCGTCACAAGGGTCTTTTCCTCACGGTTGGGCGCGCTGCTCATTAGCTGGAGCGCGCAGATCAGGATGTTTCGCGAATTTCGGTAATTGTGATCTAGAAGCGTTTCCGTGCAACTAGCGAAGTGCTCCTTAAAATCGGTGAAGCTTGTCAGGTACGCCCCGCGGAACCGATAGATCGATTGGTCATCGTCTCCGACGACGCAGACGTTATCGCCAGCAAGCTGCTTGATGAGATAGAGTTGCGCATAATTCGTGTCTTGAAACTCGTCGACGAGGATATGCGTGTAGCGATCGCGGTATCGCTGCAAAAGCGTAGGCTTTCGGTCAAAAAGCACCGATGCCTCGTGAATCATGTCATCGAAGTCGAGAAGCAACTCCTTCCGCTTGTATGCGCCATAAGCTTTGTACACCTTAAGGAGGTCGTTGAGCTTGTTGAGGTACGCTCGCTCATTTGCTTCGAGCTGTTCGTTGCCCTTGCGTTGCAGGTATACCTCGAGTTCTTCAGGGGTGATAAGCTCATCTCTAAAGGCGCTGATCCCGTCAATGATCGATTCAACCACTTCTATCGCATTATTTCCGATTTCAATCTCCTCAAACCCAAACGCGTCTATGTTGCGCAGCCCCCACACAAGCTGGTTTGTCCTGCTGATCACGCCTGAGGCAAAGCTGATGCCCGAATCGAGGACATTGTCGTGAAGCACGTCGCAGCAGAACGAGTGGAAGGTGCCGGCCGTGATGTCAGAGGGGTCAATATGTCCCTCGAGCCGCTCGAGCATTTCGCTCGCCGCTTTGTCGGAGAACGTCAGGGCGAGAATGCTTTGGGGCTTGACGCCATTCTTAATGAGGTGTAGGATCTTTTCCGTTACCACCCGGGTTTTGCCTGAACCAGGGCCGGCTATGATGAGCTGAATGCCATCTTCTTCGACAGCTTCCTGTTGAGAGGGGTTGAGCAACATATTAAACACGTTGAAAGGAAAGATAAAGACTTAAAAGCGTTGTGCTTCGCTTCGTCTTTGTGCTTTTTTGCGTCAACTGGGCTATATGAGCAGCAGTTTCCCTGCTAACGTAAGGTCGTACCCGTTGGGGGTTTCTATAATCAGCGCTTGGTCCTTGAGGTCGCGAAGATGCGTGTACGTCATCGTCCTGCTAATCTCAAGCTCTTCCTTGAGTGCCTCAATATCGCTCTTGCCCTCGGAAATCATCCTCAAAAGGTTGTACTTAGTCCGTTGCAGCGTCCACGAGATCTTGGGCAGCGGCAATATGCCGTGCTCCTCCTCAGTGACATAAAAGACCTCTTTGACCTTATTCACGTTCTTAAAAACACCCAACAAGGCGCCTATTGAGGCGGTCTTTCGTCCGCCCGTGATGTTGACGAAGACCTGGTTGTTTTTGTCGTGCTCGCTTTTGATAAGGTACGTGACGAGGTCTACAAGGCTGAGTATGTCGTACCAGTTATCAACCTCTTTGATGTCGATGTCAATGACGTTTCCAAAGGTCGACGCCATAAGGTTCTCGACCTTCTTAACCTCCGAAGGTGGATCCGTCTCTCGAATCAGGATCATTCTCTTGATATTAAAGGTCTGGATGCCGATGATGAGGGGTTCGGACTCAAAACCAACCGTTGCAATCATTACGTTGACCATAAAAGATCTCCGGGTTAGAATATTTAATATCAAACATTAAAAGTGTATCTGTTTGATTTAAAGTGTGTTTTAGTGAAGATAAGTAATAATCTTCCTTTCTATTAAATCATTAGAACATAAATTCAATAAAAAATATTAAATAGTAATCAGCCATATTATCATTAAAGTCGTAGTAATTAGCCTGACTACGACGATCCTAGAAAGGAGGGATTCTCATATACACGCTTGATTATATCGCGCAGATCGAATTGGGGGAATTACAGCATTTCAAAAACGTAACAGCTGTTCCTTTGTTTCACACAGCGCCCGAGACGCTTACCTATGGCACGCTTGCTGAAGCGCTGCGCGATGGCGTCATAGTGGTGACTGAAGTCAATGCCGGGGGGTCAGTTCCCGATTTGAAGGTGATTAACGACGCCGACTCATCAATCCTTCTCCTCGACGGAGAGGAGCTTAAAGGGGCGAAGCAGAACCGAGTACTCAACGCATCGGTACTCATGGATGCTCACTCAGAGACCATAATACCGGTCAGCTGCACGGAGGCAGGACGCTGGGCCTACACGTCAGACACCTTCAAGGCGTCCGGATACGTGATGTCGCGGGACTTGCGGGCAAATCGTACAAGATCGGTGTCCGCGTCCCTTGATCGAACCCAACAATATCGCTCCGACCAGAGCGCTGTGTGGCGCGATATCGATCACATGGCTGAAGCTGCAGCCGTCGAATCCCCAACCAGAGCAATGGCTGACATCTACGCAGCGAAAGAGAAGGAGCTTGATGCCTGCCTCGATGCCTTTTCGCACGTGCCGAACCAGAAAGGGCTCATCGTCTTCGTCAACGGAAAAGTCTTGGGATTTGACCTTATCTCACGCGCCGCCGCCTATGAGGCGCTGCACCCCAAGCTCGTTAAGAGCTACGTGATGGACGCATTGCTGCAAAAAAAGAGTGGCCGCCGAAAAGCGACGCTTGACGATGGCCGCGCGTTTGTCAAAGAGACGCAATCATGTTCGCAAAAGAAGTTCAAATCAACAGGGCTCGGATGGGACGTTCGGTTTGAAGGAGGCACGATCGTCGGCTCATCGCTTGTGTACAACGAAACCGCCATCCATTCTGCGTTCTTTAGGGAACAACAAGCGACTAAGACTGGTCGAATGGCAAACTACTCGAGACGTGCTGAATACAGAACTAGGCACGAAGCATAAGCTTCTAAGTAGGTTTTAAAAACAGAGTTAGGTCAATTGAGGAGAGAGGAGAAGAACCAAATGAGCGAACAAGACAAGACGGTGCCATCCACGCAGTCTCCACGAAAGGAATCATTAGACGAACTGGTGTTCGCAGATCCTTGGCTTAAGAAGGCAACAAAGACAACGAAGCTCCCTGACGATGCTGTTTTTGCGTGTGCTTACGATCTGCATATAGTTGTTGACCTCATCGAAGAGGCTGCATTCTTTCGCCGAACCGAAACGAGCGATGAACTGTGGATAGCTTCAGGATTCGATCTTCCAATTGTGAAAGGTATCGTAGACGGAACCGCCACCCCTAACGACCTTGTAGGAACAGACGTGTTTAAAATCGGTCGCGTGTTTGCAGTACCAAAGAAGGATGACGAGTCGAGCTCTTGTTTGACTCTTCTTGACCGTCTTTTCCGCGCCTACGTTGGTTTCTGCAGTCCTCAAGGGTTTCTCGCTGCTGGCATCATCAGTGAATCAGCTTATAACAATCTTGTAAAAAGAATCGAACAAGAGTTAGAAGAGAATTCCCAGAAGGCACGAGAGACAGAAACAGAGATTATCCAGGTTGCACGGGAGCTCGGGCTTTGTCCTAAACCTACTGGTACTGGTCCCACTCATTGGTGGGCACAATGTCCAGCGAGGATAGGCCATCTATACATCGATGCAGCGTTGAACTATTGGTGGTGCGGGTGGTGCCAGCGCAATGGCTCGATGGAAGAACTCCGAGCATTTGTAAAGGAACGCAAAGATGGCAAGCAAAGGGGTGGGCGGACGCAGCAGTATGCGCCAAAGAATTGGGACTATGATAGGTTAGGCAGACCAGACGTGGTCTCGATGGAGTTAGAAGGTGTTGAAAAGAGTGATATCATGGGTTTCCAAATCAAAGAGTCCGACGCCAACCTTTTGGCTTCCGTCCTGCGCGACCTGATCAACGAAGGAAAGGCCGAACAGGCCGCCGTCATCGCCCGTTTGCTCGAAGATCCGGAATGCGCCGACCCGGAACGCTGGCTTCTCCTCGGCCTGCGGGCCGCGCATGCCGGCGACCTGGATTCGGCCGAGACGCGCTTCAAAAAAGCCCTCGAGCTCGGCGGCCGGAATCCGCAACTGTACTACGAACTTTCGACAGTCCTCGCGCTGAAGGGAGAAGACCCCCAGGCGGTCGTCTGGGCAGAAAAGACCGTCGAAGCGGCTCCGGATGTTGCCATCGGATACTTCCACTTGGCCCGACTCCACGCCGCGAAAGACCGGATCGACGAAGCCCGCGGCGTTTTGCGGAAAGTGATGGATTCCGAGGACTTTTCCGAGGAAACCAAGGACGAAGCCGGCAAAAAGCTCGGCCTCATCTTCATGAAGGCCCAACGCTATAAGGAAGCTGTTCCGTATCTTCAGAAGGCCGCCCTGACCGAAGAAAAAGACGCCGACCTTTGGATGAACCTGGCCCATTGCTACTCCCGGGCGGGCAACCTGGAAGGCGCGCTCGAGGCGTTCCGTAAAGCCGTCGCGATCGACCCTTCGCCTTACAACTTGTATGGGCTCGGCGATTGCCTGCTCGCGCTCGACCAGAACAAAGACGCCATCACGATCCTCGAAAAAGCCGTCCGCCTCCAGCCCAACTACGTCATGGCCAACTACGACCTCGGCCGGGCTTACTACGAGGAAAATCGATACGAGGAAGGCGTCGCCGTGTCCAAGCGGGCTCTCAGTGACGATCCGGAAATGAAATACCAGCGCTCGAACCCCGGTCTCGGAGCGACTACGAACCTGGGACTCTGTCTGATGGAAAGCGGTCGGGGCGAGGAGGCCCTGACGTGTTTCGACAAGAACATCGGCCTGATCGTATCCTCCTTTTTCAATAAGGGTTTGACCCTATACCAGATGGACCGGCCGAAGGAGGCCGCCGTCTGGTTCCGGAGAGTTCTCGAGATCAAGCCGAACGACACTTCGGCCCTGAACCTTCTCGGCCAGGCCCTGGACGCAGACGGAAAATTCTCGGAGGCCGTGTCCTGCCTCAAAAAAGCGATCACGATCGACCCGGAATATGCGTTGGGGTATTACGACCTCGGCGTCATCTTGAGCCGGAAGAAGGACGGGAGGGAGAAGGCGATGCGATGTTTCAAGAAAGCGATTTCGCTCCCGTTGCGGGAACCGTTCCCAGCGTATGCAATCTATTCGATCGCATGTCTCCACGCCCTCGCCGAGCGCAAAAAAGAGGCTTTCGACTCCCTGGAGCAAGCCCTGGAGAAGGGATATCCCAATCGCAAGTACATCGACGAGGATAAGGACTTGGACTGCATCCGTAGGGATGCCAGATTTACGGAGATGATGGAGAAGTATTTCGGGAAGTGAGGCCGCCCACTACGCAAGGCGAATGCGGAGCTGGAATAATGCCGCACGCGGAGCTGCAGCTTTCCCGTGCGGATACGGCGAAGCTTTCTGTCGGGACTCACATGTTCCAGATCAGCTTTCCAGGCGATGCAAAATACGCGCCGGCAGAGTATGTGATGGAATTTCAAGTAGTGAATGCGTAAGTATCGACCCAGACTGGCAATTACGCTAGCCATTGCCACTGTTGTGTTTCATTGTCCGCTGAGATAAAATGAAAACTGCAACGCAAACGGACTGGAAAACCGAAGCACTTCCATCAAAGCGCACGGCCATTGCCCTCAATCGACGTTTCTCGGAAATCGAGATGCGTCAAATACACAAGGGACTTGTTCCTCAACAGATGGAAGACAAGTGGTTCGTCTTCTGGGAACGTGATGCGTTATATTTCCATCGCAGTTGGACAGGTTTTTGCTTATATGTCGTTCGGTTCATCGAAGATGGTGACTCATATGTGATGATCGAAGCAGATGTGAATCGAGACCCAGAACAATATAAAGAAACCAGCGATAAAAGAGACGCGGAAATGATCTCGTACCTGATTGATGTGCTTCTCCTTCATCGGCCAGCCGTTTTTCCGAGTGACGATCCGTCTATCAAGAAGCGAGTAATAACGGAATGGAGCCTAGTTGGGAGGGCTATGTTCGGCCAACATCCCTTTAGTAGAGGGGCTGATGATGGCTTTTATTTTCCTATTTGTAATAAATGCGTTCGCTATCACCGAAATCTAAGTGAGAGCGTAACCTGCGATATACACTCCGACCTCATACCGCGTGGGATACTGGCCGGCGATGAAACGTGCGATCAATGGAAAGGTGAAGAAGGCTGACTCTCACTCTTTTTTCAACGGAGGCTTTTAAGCTCAAAAAGTGGTGGTGCGTGCTTATTCAAACCACCAGTGAAGGGCATCTTGCTGCGGAGACCAATTCTTACGGTGAGCTTCCATCCCTACAACTTGCGGTAGACGCCGCCGCGGCGTGCACATTCATCGCGTAACCAGGCCCGATCGACGCTCTGCGAGAGGTCACGACCATTAAGCACGACTGTAAGCGGTCCGCTGCCAAGGGCTGTCACTTGATCAACTGCCCAGACGATGCTGTCGACGATGAGCTCATGCGGGTTGCCGAAAACCCCGCCGCCGATCATCGTGAGTGGCACTCTTTTTTTGCCGAGGTCCACCGCCGCCAAGAGCGTGCCGAGGTACGCAGCACGCAAAAGCTGCCGGCAGAGCGCCTCCGCCGGCCCGGCGATGGCCTCCCCCTGCCCATACC
>Ga0255361_1000100_pt1 | contig 20569 bp, 20 predicted proteins | sample GFST75r1metaG_FD_186005 | JGI IMG/M metagenome (GOLD analysis project Ga0255361, IMG submission 186005) | Peat soil microbial communities from Stordalen Mire, Sweden - G.F.S.T75.r1 | ecosystem: Environmental > Terrestrial > Soil > Wetlands > Peat | place: Sweden: Norrbotten County, Stordalen... | reverse complement strand
CCTCTTGTTGGCGCGTTCTTTACAAAGCTCAAAAGCTTGGGGGGATATCTCGTAGCCAACGAACGTGCAATCTTCCGCCATATTGGCCTGTAGTTGCCTTAAGATCTCGCCAGCCCCACAACCAACCTCGCAAATTGTCTGCGGCATAAGATTATGGTTATTGACCATCTTCAGAATTTGTTCAGCTTTCCACTCTGAGTCTTCAGCTTGCCACGTTGGGTGTTTTTTTAGATACTCACCACTCGCGTACATTTCTGATTTGGGTATGGGTGCTGAATTATTGGACATATTGATCGTTAGACACAATTAAAAACTGAATAAATACATAAATTGCTTCGTTGTGATATAGATCGCGTTCTATTTATTATGTTTCGGGACGTGGTCTTCTCCTTTCTTAGGACTGGAAGAACTGTGAAGAATACCGTTTGCGTGTCCACTAGTGCTCCGGGATACGCGCCTCCAACGATTCTGCAAAGAACGAGACGCAGCAGGCACTCTCCATTTGAAACAAACCACGTTTTGCTCGAGTGCTCTGAGGTGGTTTGTTTCAATGAATAGGGTAAAAAACCGAACAATCCTCGAGTCGTGGGGCGACAATCCGCACCATGTCCGAGCTAAAAACTTATACACGCCCGTCGATATCCGAGTATTCGACCGTATCGCGACGCGCGGCCTACCCGGATCGTCGCGGTTCAAAAATGCTCGCTCCGTCGAACTCAAACCTACCCGAGTCCATGCCTAACAAATCAACAATTGTAGGGGCTACGTCCATCAGACTGATGTCAGCGCGGGCTACATCCCTATCAATATCTCTCATCAGTAACACCGCATCGGGTGCATGGCCGCCTGATGCGACGGGGTTATCAGTTTCAGACCGGAGCATTTATCGTGGCTTCTTACACGTTTTTAGGCGTCCATAACAATATATCATGACCCGTTACGTTAAACCCGGAATAGCCTGCACTGAGCAGGACTGCTACACCATCAGCAAGAGGTTACAATTCATTTCCAGCTGCATCCGTGAAAAGGATGACTTGTATATATTAGACATCGGGACGGGCTACGGTGTCTATCGTTCTGCCCTCTTGCTTCAGGCAGCGCGTTACATAGGCATCGATATCAATCAATCGGGATTGAGACAAGCACGGTTAAATGATGAGACTGCCGAGTTGCTGTTGTCGTCCGCTGAGCAACTGTGTTTTATAGATAACCTGTTTGACGTGACTCTGTTAATTGAGGTGCTGGAACACATCCCTGACGATACAAAGGCGATACGAGAGGCGTATCGAGTGCTAAAGCCAGGAGGTATTGCTATAATCACCGCCCCCAACAAGCGATTCCCACTTGAAACGCACGGATTCAGAATCCGATCGAAACAGATTGGAACGAGAGGGGTAGGCTTTCCGTTGCTCCCCTATTTGCCGACCGCGGTAAGAGAACACGTCGCTAATGCAAGAGTGTACACCCCAGAAAAATTCAAAAAGATTCTGACAGCAACTGGTTTCCAGCTCAGTGATGTCGCGTTCATAGGCCCAAACTTAGATCGCTTAAGAATCAATCTCGCTCGACCACGGATGGATAAGACAATGAACGGCTTAAGCCGATTGATCAATAAAATGGAGCATACTCCTTACATCAATACTTTCCTGAGTACGATGATTGCTTGTTGTCGGAAACCAGAAAAATCGCGAACACACGGTGTTGCACATTTTAACGATCTGGCGTCAGAAAGGAACGTCGTTTGATCAATTGGACCTTTTGTGCTTCAAAGACTGCGTCAAGAAGTGCATTACGGTCAAATTTCCGTAGATGTGACCGTAATCACATGCTGTTCGATCGCCCAGAGATCTGATGCAACGCGAAGCGATTATTGCCCTAGTGCGCGAGGAATGGGCGCTGCGCTTCTCGACGCTTCAGCCGTGACAGTTCCGCATTGGAGTGAGATGCAGAGAGAAGGACCGCTCAGTTAGGTGTGTGCGGGGTAGGGCGCTACTAGTGGCCCCCTTTAGCGCAGAGCTCCGCGTGTGCCTTTTCCGTAGCGTCAACTATCCGTCCCGGAAAGACTGGCCACATCCATTCTTTTGGGGGGCTGCACTCTGCGATAATCTCGCTAACTCGCTAGCACATCTTCACCGGGTTAAAAACAATCTTGTTCCTTCTGGGCGCTACACAGCGGGCTCTATTCGCCATTTGAACACGATATTCGCAGAGGCAGTACCACAGCAATTCTATTTGAGCTTTTTCGCCCTCGATGGCGGTATTAATTAAGCGGACCTGGATTTTGAGCAGCCATTTGGCCTCGACACTGAGGCAGCAGGTCAGATCAGGCTTCAGGCGAGAACCGGCGCTAGGGTTCGGTGACGCTCGCACGAATATATTGCCCAGCTAGTTTCAATAGTTTCTGAGGTGCTTCTATTCTACGCGAACTCGCGATTTCATTTTTGTCCTCAAAACTCGCCACTGGCGCTTCAGTGCAGCGTTGCCGTGCATAAAAAGAACGCCTAAGGCGACGCAGCAAACGATATTGCCGGCGACGATTACGGCGTCCAGCAGCAGATTGGAGCTTGGATTAAGCAGCGTGAGAACGCCGAAGAATGCAAACAGGTTAAAGAAGAGCATTTGGACAAGAAAGATATGGTATGACGCTTTCCCGCAATAGGCAATCGAAGAGAGAAATCTGCTTGTCGCTTCCGAAGGGAGGTATTTGATGCACACCATTACGAGCAGGGCCGGGTAGAAGAGGGCAAACGGATAGAGAATGCCTACCCATCCGCCCAATGGCGGCGTTGCCACGCCGTAGACGGATAACGCATTCAGAACAAAGAAAAGCACTGCGATCAGGCTACCGAACAAAATGAAGCGATTTCGTTTCGACCGTAGTCCAAAATCTTGACTAAGCCAGAGGCCCAACGCAATCGCCGGAAAAAAACGGAGAATGAACGTGATAGGTACTTGTGCGACGTATACGCCGGAAGTAATCACCTGCGAAAAAAGCAACAGAATGTTGTACACGAAACCGATTACAAAGCACGCCACGAGCAGAAGCCTCGGGCGTCTTCTGTAGAGATAGAACAACAGAGGAAATACGAGCACGAACTCAAACACCAGCACGATAAAGTAATTGCCGGGCGCAAAGGCGGGCATTTGACCGATGAGCGGTATTTCGCCGATGAGCGCGAATATACTCAAGTGGATGTGACTTATGCCAGAGAGATACGTCTCAATAAGTCCTATCAGCAACGAAACGGCAAAAATCATCAGAAAAGGAACATAAAATCGCTTAAAGCGACGCTCAATGTAGTCTCTTGAGTAGCCAGCTTTGAGTGACACGATCCCTCGCCTAATGAACGACATTCCGGAATTCACACCCAACAAGACGACAAAAACCGGGACGGCCTGACGGAAGGACAAGGAGAGGAGAGTTACGAGCGCAGGACCAAATATCTGAAAACTTGACACACTCGGAGCGGCGGCGCTCGCAACAGCGGTTCCGGCCGCTGCGCCTATCAGGTCATTAGAGTTCATCGTGTGTTGCAGTATCACCGCTATGATGGCAAGGCCCTTGAGCACATCTATTTGGAATACGCGGTCTTTATTTGGGCGCTTTTTTTCGTCTACCATCGGTCACCGAATAAGTGTACAAGTCCTTAAGCATTTTCTTTCCGGGGTTCTCACCTCAGGAGACCTGTTGCACAAATCATTTTTTTTGCTCGTGCTCACCGGCAGCAAGAAGTTTTGAAATATTGTGACAATTTCCCCCCTGTCGTCGCCCAGCAAAAGCGCTTTCATAGAGACAGAGGCAGCACCGACGCTGCATTATTCGGCTTATCAGTTCATCAAAAATGCACTGAAGATGCAGCACTACACCCAAAAGCCTATAGCCGAATACGAAACGGCGTTACTGGAGCTTACAAGGCGGACCCAAAAGGACGAAGAGCAGGCCCAAGAGTACAAAGAACCGGCCGAAAAAAAATGCTGGTGAATTGAAAGAGAAGGAGGTACAGCGGCGGGACGAGAGGGAGGAGCTAGAAAAGGCGGCAGCAACGGGGAAGCGTCACAGGATATCGTCATAACAGGACTGCAGAATGAGCTTGAATTTGTCAAAACGCAAACCAAAAACCTTGACGAGAAGCTTGTCATTTATTCGAGCGTCATCAATGACCTAAAAGCCGATAAGGAGACACTGCAAAAGCAAGTTGAATTGCTGACGTTGCGGTTGCCTGCTCCAAAGGTCGGCTTCTGGGATCGGGTATTTGGCTCCAAAAAAGAGAAGGGGGCGGACTAATGAGAGCTATCGGCTATGTGCGTGTGTCAACAGACGAGCAGGCGACTGAAGACATAAGCTTAGAAGCGCAACATGCGCGGGTCACGGCGTATTGTGTTGCTAAGGACTGGGACCTAGTAGGAATTGAAACCGACAGAGGCTTTAGCGCTAAGGACACGAACCACCCAGGCACACAGGCCGGTCTAAATGCGGTAAGAACTCGCCAGGTTGAAGCCATAATCATCGATAAATTGGATAGGCTCGCGCGCTCTGTCGTGGACCTAAACAACATCATCATACTTCTCGATAAGAAATGGGTTGCCCAGTAAGCCTAGAAGAGAGCATCGACGCAACGACCGCCACGGGTCGCTTAATACTAAACGTGTTAGTATCCGTGAGCCAATGGAAGCGTAAGGTAATCGGTGAGTGGACCAAAGAGGCGATGGGTTACCTAAAGGCTGATCAGCGGGTAAGTATTTGATGAGAGGATGTAACCGTTGAGGATAGGTCCTCTTCAAGTCGGGCATAGATACAATTAGCATCCGCAGAGTACACGTCTTGGAAGTTAACGATAATTTTTTCCGATAATTTTTTCGCAATTTCTTTAGCAAACTCCCTGAAAATTGTGCTTTAACAAATGCACATTGCACGGCGTAATCTATATTGCCTTATCCATCTTGGTTCTTCACTTTTTTTGCTCGGATTAAAATCACTCAAACCTGTCGCTTATGTTCCAATGACGAATCCCCGTGATAAAGATCGCAGCTTTTTCATTTTTTAGATACTTGTTTCAAGCAACCTCGGAATGGCTTGATTATCGGGTGATAATCCTCAGGAAAACCAAAAAATGAAGTCGTTCAAGATTCTCAACCTGGCAGTTTGCTTCAATTATCAACGCTTTAGTGTCGTTAGCTCTGCCTTCTTTTGTGTTATGTTTTTGATCTCAAATCGGAGCCTCTTGTTGGCGCGTTCTTTACAAAGCTCAAAAGCTTGGGGGGATATCTCGTAGCCAACGAACGTGCAATCTTCCGCCATATTGGCCTGTAGTTGCCTCAAGATCTCGCCAGCCCCACAACCAACCTCGCAAATTGTCTGCAGCATAAGATTATGGTTATTGACCATCTTCAGAATTTGTTCAGCTTTCCACTCTGAGTCTTCAGCTTGCCACGTTGGGTGTTTTTTTTAGGTACTCACCACTCGCGTACATTTCTGATTTTGGTATGGGTGGTGGATTATTGGACATATTGCACGTTAGAACACAATTAAAAACTGAATAAATACATAAATTGCTCCGTTGTGATATAGATCGCGTTCTATTTATTATGTTTCGGGAAGTGGCTTCCCCTTTCTTAGGACTGGAAGAACTGTGAAGAATACCGTTTGCGTGTCCACTAGTGCTCCGGGATACGCACCTCCAACGATTCTGCAAAGAACGAGACGCAGCAGGCACTCTCCATTTGAAACAAACCACCTCAGAGCACTCGAGCAAAACGTGGTTTGTTTCAATGAATAGGGTAAAAAACCGAACAATCCTCGAGTCGTGGGGCGACAATCCGCACCATGTCCGAGCTAAAACTTATACACGCCCGTCGATATCCGAGTATTCGACCGTATCGCGACGCGCGGCCTACCCGGATCGTCGCGGTTCAAAGATGCTCGCTCCGTCGAACTCAAACCTACCCGAGTCCGCGCCTAACAAATCGACAATTGTGGGGGCTACGTCCATCAGACTGATGTTAGCGCGGGCCACGTCCTTGTCAATATTTCTCATCAGTAACACCGCATCGGGCGCGTGGCCGCCTGATGCGACGGGATGGTCATATGCCTTTCCAAACAGGTCTGATTGGACGTCCCAGCCCACACCGTACTGCGGTTGCAGCTCAAACACAATGTCAGGATACAATTGTGCTGTAAACGTTCCGGGATATAGATCCTCGCGTTTCCGCGCCCACTGCACGATATGTTCTCCTCGTGCAGTGGTCAAGGCCTCCAACCATCCAATGAGGGCATCTCGCAACCCCTTATACTCACGTGCGGAGAGATGCTCCGCCTGAATCTCGATTCCTCCGTCAGGGTACGATTTGATACCCGCAAATGTCGAAAGAAATGCCGTACTTTTGTCGCGGTCAATTGATCCGCCCGATGAGTAGATCGATTTGCTTGCCTTGGTCAATCGTGGACTCTTGACAACGAGCTTCATAACCACGTGTTCGAGGCCCAGCCGGCTGATGATCTCCAAGACGGTCTTTCTCAGGTGGCGGGTTACATGTTTGCGCTGCCGGTTTGGCACAAGAACGTTGTGCATCTGGAGATACGTATTGATATTTACTGTCGTTATTGGCCGGCTCCTATGCCCGTGATCGCTCAGTACGAGAAGCTGCACATCCGGACGTTCGGCAATAAATGAGCCGACGATGCTATCGAGATGCTTGTAGTAGTCAACGATCACCGTGCTGAATTGATTCTTCTGGTACAATGGATCATTCGTATCAAAAAATCTCCAGAGACGGTGTTGTATGATATCGAGCACGTTAAAGTAGATAAAAAAGAGATCCCACGGTTCGTTCCTCAATAGCTCAAGCCCTAGGCGTTGCTCGTCGTTAAGTGTCTCCTGACCGAGGCGCACCCACTCATCTAAATGGTTTAAGCCAGGAAATCCCCCCCACAGACCGGTATACGTATTCGGAATTGCGTACTTATCACGAATGTTGCGGGGGTACACGTCCACATCAATCTCTGTGCGGATCCAATCGATTCGCCGATCGATAGGCGACCGGCTCACCATGATATCGCTGATTTCCCACGCAGGATACAACATCATCGGATGTACTACAACCGCGTGTAGGCCTTCGTTGTTAGCGTAGTCCCAAAAAGTCCTCCCTTTGATGCGTGCGACGTCTAGCTTCCTAAGGTCGCTGAGCTTTGGATCAAAGATATCATACACATAAAGCAGCCCGTGATTCCCTGGATGCAGACCCGTATATATACTCGCCCACGCAGGAATCGTGTCGGTGGGAAACACGGAGTGTGAGACGCGAGTCGGACTCTCATCGATTAATGTCGAAAACGTGGGAAGATCGTTTCGGTGTTGCAGCAAGATATAGGGATCCAAGGAATCGATTCCAATTATCAACAGTTCATCGCTCATATGACGCCCCCTGCAATACGTCTAAGGTATGCTGCAAAACTTCTGCTTTGACACTATCGAGGTCGCCGGTGTTGTCGCAGTGCACGATTGGGCTCGGAACACTTCGCTCGATCTGTGCATATAACTCACGATATCTGTCGTGCATTTTTTGCGCTGCTGCGACTGATGGTATCTCATCACTCTTCCGCTGTTGTGCGACCTTGGGGGGGACATCGACGATGAATATGATATTAGGATTTGGTAACAATCGCTTATACAATAATAGCAACCGCTCCTGTCTACTCGTGGCAAACTTGAAATCGTGTGATAACGCCGACACCGTGTCATAGATGAACCTATCGAAAATGATGACTCGATCGGCGCCCAGTAAGGCCGGAAGCCACGCTTTGACGATTCCAAACCTTAAGTAGTCAAGTAACACGAGCGACGGATAAGCTGCCTCGAATACTCGTACGGTAAAATTACTCGTACGATCAGTCCTTGTCGCCCTTGTTTCAGGGTGGCGCAGCTGAGCGGAGTGCCCTTTGCCGACCCACCTCAGTAACGTTCGAAATGCAGAGTGCTCCCCCTCAAGCCACCACGTGTACGAAACCGGGTATCCTCTCCGCCTCAGTTCGTCGCACAGATAACGGGAGAGAGTACTCTTTCCCGAGCCATCTATTCCAAGAAAGCATATCCGGATACATTGACTCAATTAAGATCCCTCTTACCGCGGTACATCTCTTTCCACAATCACCTGCCTTAACACTTATCTGTATACCAATGAGGGCGTCGATTTTTACAACCACGGCACAATCGAAATGCGTTTGATCCAATTATCGCTGCACATTTGCGCTACAACGATTCGCAACAGTGCCTACAGCTGCTCCAAAACAGGAAGATTTTGCGTTTTTTTGCGTCCGTAGAACTGCAGTTCATACGTGCACTACATTCTAAACTTTGCGCTTTTTGAGATGACATTCGTTGAAACGCACGTTTAGTGTAGCAGCTCGACGTAAATCTCCCTTAGCTGATTGGCGATGTTTTCCCATGAATACGACAAAACCATCTCTCGTGTCGCAATATGGATGGTACCATCGAGCAAGTCTCTTAATCGTTGAAGTAATACTTGATCGGATTCCGCGAAGAAGAACCCAAGTTCTTCGCTAAACAGCTCGGGCAACGCTCCGAACCGAGTTGTTACGATGGGGAGATTGCACGCCATAGCCTCGAGCACGGAAAGAGGCGTCTCTATGCATGCCTTCTTGTTTTTGGTCGGAAAGAGATAACAATCAGCAATATTGTAGATGTCTTCGATGTGCGCGAAGTGCTCCACCCATACAAGACATCCCGCGTCCTGAAGCTCTCGCATTACCGTTGGATCGTTTTTGTCACCTTTTCTGCCAACAATCAAAACGCGATATAGTCCCTCTTTTTGTATTCGTTTGCATATCCCGAGGTTTCTTTCTTTTCGGAGTGATGCGAGGTGCAAAACGACATTCGCCTCCTCGGGAATGCCGTATGTGTGTCGCAACTGCATTTTTTGGTCGCTACTTACGGGTTTGAACTTAGCAAGGTCTACACCGTTAGGCAACATACGAGTACGAAAGCCAATCGCGTTAAACAACTCTTCGCTCGCCTTTGTTTGCACTAACGTGAGATCTGGTTTAAAAAAATTAAGCGCGCGAAGTCTCGGGAGAGCGGGATGGATGGCTGAGATAACGACTTTTGCTCGGCTTTGAAAAACCGATAACAATTTCGCGGTAATGATGCCACTGGTCGTCGGCGTCAGAATGAAGTGAATTATATCTGGCTTGGTTCGTGCGATTTTTCGCCATTGGATCAACGAACGCATGTTAACCAGAGTGGTCTCAAGTCCCTGGTGACCTAACTCATTGTTCAGATATTTCCCGACGTTCCGTACTCCTTCATCGAGAGAGCCTGCGAAGTGACCTACCAAACAAACCTTCATTGCGCCTGTCGCCCTTCCTGTACGTCCCGCGCGGGATATCTACGGACTTGCCGCAATCCGCTAAACCGACTCAAGCCGCTAAGTCGCGTCCTTCTTGTTCTTGGTTTGAGGAGACCTATGTCCTCTCTGCATCAGTCCGACGATACTGCCGGTGATTTTCGCCATAAGGACAACACTTAGAATTAGGATGCTCAAACCAAAATCGAGAGGTCTGCCTTTTCGCACGAGGCTGCCAAGGTTCTTGATTGTTAAAACGAGAGGATTAGCGCCGTAGGCTTCGAACACGAACGTTCGAGAGGACCGACTGATACAAGCGCCCTTAGCATAAAGAAAGTACTGTTTAAACAACTCCGCAAAATTGCGCCGAGGACGCCAGTAACAGGTTGCGTCGGTGGCGTATGCAAACCGGTAACCAGCTTTCTGAGCTCTGAGAAAGAAATGCGTATCCTCGCCTATGCCGCGCGGAAGCCATTCGGCATAGCCGCCGAGCTCTTCCCACACCTTTTTCTTAAACGCCACAGAGCTGCCGTGTGGTAAGAATTTGCTCCAATTCATGAGGTTCTGGTTTGGATACAGCAGGTTCCCGACACACGCTTCAAACCGTGTTTCAGGCTTCGGTTCAAAATAGCCCGAAGCCACATCGATGGCAGGATCTGATTCAAGTGCCCGAACCAAGTTCTCCAGCCATTTTTTGGGGTATTCGACTCCAGCATCGGCGCTTGCTATATACGCATACCTCGCATTCATAATTGAGATGTTCCTTCCCTCCGCGATGTTAATGTTAGGCAGCGCAATCACGTTCAGGCAAGGGTGCCGCCCCACATAGGTTCGCAAAAGCTCCGCAGTGCCATCCGTTGAACCGCCATCGACTATAATGAGTTCATCTGGCGCTCTGGATTGGGTAAGCAACGATTCCATCAGCCCTGCAATCGATCCTTGTTCGTTTCGGACGGTGATACAAAGTGATAGCTTCAAGTCATCGCCTCTTCGTGCACATCACTATTAATTGGGTAATTTATGTTTCTTATTTGTAGAGGCTAGCAGCTGTATAACTTCCGCCCAGCCAACATTCCCGCGAAAGAATTCAAAGTCGTGAAAAACATTTCAAAGTTGATGGAAATCTTGCGCGACTTAGACGACGTGGGGCATAGTCGCGTTTACAGTCACCGCCGCAAACGAGTGCAGCTGCTTGCGTTTGTAAAATTGGATCGCTCCTTGAATGGGGGGGCCCTCCGCGCAAGACGGATCGAGTAATTATCGCTCGGTTCCGCTCATTTCGCGTGTCGTTTCTGCCTTCTCCCAAAGCACTGAATAGTTGTGGGAAATGAAATCTCTCCATGCAATAAGGACGATGAACTCATTGAGCAAAACGTAATAGGTCATTCTGAGCGCTGCGCTCAGCGAAAATCGCTTGCTCTTTTTGTCGTTGGCTATCACCAGCGTCCGCACGTGCATCAAGAGGCCAAACGTCACGGCGAAAGCTGCGCCAGTAATAATAAGGTGGAGCAACACGGTGCCCAAGTTCATTGTCACTACGTACAAGAGTGGGATAGCGAGCAAGATAAACGGCGAGAGCATCACGAGGCTTTTGTGGGAGGGGAGGATGAGCGCACGGTAAAGATCTTTTGGCCGCACCTCGTAATCGAGATTCTTAACCAGGCTCTTGATGGTTCCGATGCTGGTTCTTTTCCGTTGCCTGATCTGTTCTTCTACCGTTGTCGGCGTAGCCTCGTAGACGATCGCATTAGGCTCATACTCTATCTTGTACCCCATCTTCCGTAAGTTAATGCACATGTCGAGATCTTCTGAGAGCATGGTCGGATCGAGGTCCATCAAGTCCTTTCTCCACGCGTTGAGTTCGCCGTGAAAGAGACACGCCGAATCCAGTGCCGCCTCGCCAGTCCTGAGGATTTGCTCCAAGTCCCAGTAAAACTGCGCCGACGAGGTTAACGAGCTGCCGGGATTCCCTACCGCATATTTTCCGCCGACTGCGCCGACCGCCGGATTCTTGAAATGAGGCGCTATTTCTTTTAAGACATCGCGATCGAAAACGCAGTTTGCGTCCGTGACCAAGACGACGTCGCCTCTCGCGTGGCGTTTCCCGGTGTTTATCGCAGTCGCTTTACCGTTTCTTCGCTCTTCCTTTACCAAACTGAGCAGCGGTCTGCCTTCACCTTTGCACTTCTCAATTATTCGTTCCACGACGCCCGTGGTGCCATCTGTCGATCCCGAGTCCACGATAATGACTTCATAGTTCTGTGTCGGATAGTCTAAGCTGTACAAGTTGCGGATTCTCTCCTCAATAGTTGCCGCCTCGTCATACGTGGGAACAACAATAGAGATAAATGGCTGGAAACTGTAGTCTTTATCCTTCGGCTTCTGTCGGACTGCTATTAGACCCATGAGCAGCGGATAACCCGTAAATTGCCATATGAGGAGAAATGATAAGATAAAAAGTAGAACAGTCACCGCAGATAGAACGGATCCCGCTACAAGCACTATATACATAAAGACGCGCCGCCTTTCTCGCTTAAGTCGCTTTGGTAAGCCCAGAAACCCGTGCACGCGTCGCTGATGTGCGCCCTAAACAACGCCCGCGCGAGGAGCGAGACGAGGAGGTTCCCCACGGCGTTCAGCTTGGTCATGGCGCCTGGATCTATGAATCCTTTCAGCCGCGATCCGATGACGACGTCATTCGTCTGCAACAGGCGCAGCATCTCGGTGGCCACGTTGACTGGATGCGTATTGTCCCCGTCAGCGACAATCACGTAGTCCGCGTCCACGGCCCGAAATGCGGTCTGAATAGCGGCACCCTTTTGAACCGCGATCTCGCGTGTATGGTCGACCGATCGCCCGTCGACCACATATACAGCGGTTTCGTATCCGTTGTCTGCCAGTTCTGCTACGGGTACACTATCTATCACCAGGCCGATCGAAGGCGCCTCATGCAAGGTCGGAATCAAAAAAGCTCCTCGTTCCACTTACTCCCTTCCTCCTAAGCTAAGCGTAGCTGTCATCGTTTGACGCCCCTCACACTTTGACCGGTTCCAACTGCAGCAACAACGATCAGCCGCGATCGTCAGCTTCGCCATCTTCACCGGTAAACTTTCAACATCACCTCAAATCTGGTCATCTCAAAGGATTAAACGGGCGCTAGCCGCTTTCCTCTAACCGCTTTCCTTAATAAAAAACGCCACCGAAAGTATTTAAGCGCTCCGACGTGAATTTGTGCACTAGATTGCATTTAGAAAGCAATATTGCAAAGAAAATACTTGTCTGGGAACAAGATATATAAGCGGGCACGACATTTGTTGACAAGATTTACAACAGGCGACCTCCTTGACCGAATGAATCAGGCTTGTCGACGACGTCAGCATTCTGCTGCGCGAGGTGCGTGTTAAAATGCGCGCACGAGGAAGCATGTTGAAGATACGTAAGAGGAAGAAAATGAAAACACAGCGACTGATAACCATCGTCGCGGTAGTAGCAATAGTTCTTTCCCTAAGCGTTGTAGGCATTTCGGCTGCAGGAACTTCGATCGCAAAGCCCACATCACAAGTAGTGAAAAAAGTAAACATTGCCAAATTACCAACAGTCAATTTCAGCATTCCCAAATTACCGACAGTCAACAAAGTCAACAGTAATGTGAACACTCAATCACAGACAACAGTGAACAAAGTCAACAGTAATGTGAACACTCAATCACAGGTAAAAGTCAACAGTAATGCGAACACTCAATCACAGACAACAGTGAACAAAGTCAACAGTAATGTGAACACTCAATCACAGGTAAAAGTCAACAGTAATGCGAACACTCAATCACAGGTCAGCAACGTCAACCCAACCAGGGTGCAGGATCCAAGCCAAGTGCAAGTAGTGCACAACGTTGTGACCCCAGTGGTCAACCTGTATCACACACCCACCCCTCCACCGTTTCCGACGCCTACCCCACAAGAACCAATATTCACATGGTTGTCGCAGATATTCACCTGGCTCGGATCGCTCTTCCACTGGATATTCGGATTCCTGTAACTACCGTTTAGGGACTCTAAAATGGCCTGCAGTCGACTTTCGACTGCACGCAGACAGACGGCCCGTTCCGTACGGTGGGGAGGCAGCAGGGAACCACCCACCACGGCTTGTGCCGATAACGGCAAAGGCGCTTGTGGCGCTGCCTGCTTCGGGTGGCGCCTAGGGCTTGCTGCGGGTAGCCTACACAGCGTGAGTTTGAACCGAAAACCGCCCCAGACAAGGATTTAACGCGGCGGTTCAGTCTGTCGGTCTCGGCAAATGCTATATGGGTGCTGCGCAATGATACCGTTTAATGAGCGAGTCTGACCGTCCGCTGCGCTACGCAGCGCTCGTTATCATCGTACTGGTTCTCGCGGCGATCGTGCTACCATCAATCGGCGTGCTGAGCAATCTCGGCTACGTCGGCGAGCGAACCTACCTTCTCGTGCTCCAGGATAACACCGAGCTCAGAAACACCGGTGGCTTGATGGCGTGTGTAGGCTCAGTCGAGATTCAAAACGGCGCGCTACAGAACCTGAAGCTGTATTACGCCCCTAGCAACACCTACGCAAACGGCACACTGAGCGCCGCCGTCAATATCGGCGGTCCTGAAAGCTTCACAGAGTTTTACAATTCGACGTACGTGCGATTCTGGGACATGAACGTCCAGTACGACTTCGCCACGTTCGCCCCCCTTTACGCCTCGGCGTGGCAGCAATTGACTGGACAACACTCCGACGGCGTCATCGGACTCGATTTGACGGGCCTGCAGGAACTCCTCAAAGCCACAGGACCTGTAACCGTCGCCAACGAGACGATCACGTGGAGAAACGTCATCGATAGGGTGCATTTCGCTGACGTCGCCGCGAAGGGTGTGAAGGGAGAACCCGCCCTGAACGGATTCTTGGGACAATTGGCGAACAAGATCATTACGGCCGCGCAAACGGCCAAGCCCGTTGGAAAGCTCCTCCTGCTCAGCACCCTCCACACGCTCGCTCAGCAACAGCATCTCCTCGTCTATGCACCGGGCGCCCTGACCAGCTATGACGGCGCGATTCAGACGCAAGCGGGCGATTACCTGTACGTCGTCGATGCAAACTCCGGCAGCGCCAAGGCAGATTTGAACGTCAACAGAACGATTACGTACGACACTTACCTCCACGATAACGGCACGCAGACGTCAAACGTAACCATAACCTATGCGAACAACTGCGGGTGGACCTACAAAGTTTTCACGACGACGCTCGTGCCCAACGATGCAGCGCTGCTCGATGCACGATATACCTCCTACCACCTCGGGCCGCTTGTGACCTATGCCGACAACCTCACCACCATCTCGTCGTACGTCGAGGTCCCGGCGCACACAACGGCCAACGTCACGTACGAGTACTCGCTTCCCAGCACGCTCCTCCCAGCTGGCGTGTTTTCCCACTACGACCTCTACGTCCAGAAACAGGCGGGGATCGATCAGTTCACCCTCAACACCGCCGTGACCCTGCCTCAAGGAGCGCAAGTCATTCACGAATCGAACGTCGGCAACGGGATCGTGGCAAATGGTAACGTCCAAGTAGAGGTCATCTATCGGTAGAGGGAGCAGAGGTTCATGAGACGACGTACCAAGGCAATCGCTGCATCCGCTGCAGTAGCGATAGCGGTCATACTAGCGGCCATCGTCCTGCTCGCAACGCTTCAAACCGCCTTGACGACTGAGTCAGCACGCAACGAGCAGAATCCTCTGTACGTGCAGCCCCAGCCGAACGTGCAGGTGCGGCTGGGCGAAAGCGCAACGGCAGGTAACCTGACATTTCGCGCACAAAACGTGATGAACGGCACTGACGCGCTCCAGGTGTGGTCGTCCGTAAACGCGAGCAACCACTACGCTCCGCTCAATCCCATTCCGGGGAGCACATACGCTGTTATTAACGTCACCGTGGCGAGTGCGATCAAGGGCGCGACGCCGTTCAGCTACTCGAACATCGTCCTTGTCGGCAACGACGGAAGGTCGTACTACGCGAACTACGCCGAGGGCAACGCGAGTTGCAGCGCCTCGCTTGCCGCAGCTCAGTTCAAGCCCGGCGGCGCGTGCGACGTCTACGTCGCGTTTTCTATTCCTGACGGCGTTGCACCGGCGAAGATTGTGTACACGGCATCAAACCCCGCGATAGTGGTCAATCTCGCTTAGCTGGAGCAGAGAAGCTCTGCAGCGCCTAAAGCCCAGAGCCGCGAAAGTAGGCTGTTTCCTTTGTTCTCAGGCGCCGCCGCGGTCATTGATAAACCATCATCTCTCTTGTTGCGAAGCCTAACGCGGCGCCCACAGGTAAACCAAGGGCAGGGCACCGCGGTCGACGGCCGGCGAAAAGAACAGGATTTGTCGTAAAGGATAGATAATAATTAGTTTCAAAAAAACGTGGTGTGACCCAATCGCCAACCGAAAAAAGAGGCGCGCCTTGAAATCCCGACAGAGCACGAGGTCGTCTAGCTGCTTGAAATAAAATAAAAAACGCTATATCCGATCCAGCTGACGTCTCTTTTTGCATTCTCCCCACAGCGGGTTCAGCGGTTGAGACAATGGCCACTCAACGTGACCTTAGGGCAGACCGGGAAAGAATTCGGTTCAAGAGTCCCCGACGATGCAATGCAGTATATGTGCCCTGTTTGTTTAGCGGAGGACTCCAAACAGATTTCGATTAGGCATAGCGTCGAAGGCCCCGATCTCAAGCGGCGAGATGAACGCTAGAGGACTAAAAGGACGTACACGCCACCTTTACTGCGTTCGCGCCATGGAAGGAGCTGCCTCACCACCCACGTATCTGCTTCTCCGGACGGTCGCATCACGTGCGCCACTCGCAGATTTGAGGCTGCACTCCAATAACAGGTCGGGACATGCCCGCTACAAACAAAGCGCTTTATATCGGCTGCGAATTTGGCACCAGTGGCTTGAGTGCGATCCTCGGATCACTACCCCACCTACTCAAGCCGTTCAGCTGTTTTCCGCTTGAGGGCCGCCGTTCTAGTGTATCTGTTCCAAACGTCGCTTGCACAAAAAAAGACCGATCTTGACGCCATCCCTCAGTGATGACAGCTTTGGTTGATCCTCCCGAGCGCGGTAGGTGATCGGGATTTCCGCGATGCGCAAGCCCTTCCTCACGCATTCGACGAACATATCGACTTCAATTTCAAAGCCGCTCGCTGTAAGCTCCATGCGCCGAATCGCGTCGCTTCGATAGCCCCAGAATCCCGTACACACGTCGCTGTTGTGTGCATCAAACAGCGTCCGCGCGAGGAGCGAGATGAGGACGTTCCCCACGATGTTCAGTCTGGTCATAGCTCCCGGCTCAATGGTACCTTTGAATCGCGATCCGATGACGACGTCATGTGTCTGGAGCAGCCGCGTCATCTCCGTTGCCATTTCAATCGGGTACGTGTCGTCCCCGTCAATCATGATCGCGTAGTCGGCAGTGATGGACTTAAATCCCATTTGAATGGCCGAACCCTTTCCCTTCCCGTCTGCGAGTATGACCTGGGCCCCCTTTTCAACGGCGATCTCCCTCGTATTGTCAGTGGATTGCCCGTCGATCACGTACACTGCAGTTTCGAACCCGTTCTGCAAGAGGTCGGCAACAGGCACGCCGTCGATAACCTTGCCGATTGAGCGTTCCTCGTTTAACGTCGGAATGACGACAGCTACTGTCTCCATCGCCTCGCCTGGTGACTGATCTCGCGATATCGTCCGTGGCCTCGGCGATTCCCCCCTTTGATTAAGCCGATTTTCTCGTCGGTTGCGCAGTTAAGTAGCGTCAAACTGCACAATCCGCCAGAAGCCACGTAATAAAGACAATTTCAATTACTTAAGCGATGCGGTTCCGCCGTTGCGAAGGCCGTGAGTAGTCGATTACCCACCGCTAAAGCTGTGGGCTTATATCTCCTTAGACTTCTTTCTGGATACAATAGGCTGATTGACGACAGCCCTCGAAGCAATGTTTTTCGCTGCGTTTATATCGGCGTTCTCGGTGTACCCACATGCAACGCAAACAAAGCCGGCTTGCGTCTTGCTCTGTCGATGTGTCCACAACAAGAGCCTTGCTTCGACGTGTTCTTAGGTGCAACTATTGCAAGCGGCACACCGTTCAACTGAGCCTTATAGTCAATAAACTGTCTCAGTTGTCCAAAAGCCCACTTACCTATCCGCCCTCTCTGCACCATCCCAACCGTTGTCCGAGAGCGTATGCGCGTTAAATTCTCACCCGCTATCGCTCTCTTTGCGCTATCGCTACAAGCGTCTTAGCTAGCTCTGCTATGTCACTGTTGCGGATTGCCTCCGGAAGGGCAAAAAATGGTCGCTTCCGCGGTTGTTTCGAAGTGCGCGCACGGCCAACATAACGTGCAAAACCGCGAACGTGTGCTTGTTGAGCGCCGCCGCCGCCTAGTGCATTAGCGCACCGCTCCGCACAGGAACGTCACGCGACGGCGATATGTGCATCTAACGCCTTGATTCAAGCGATTCAGTCAGCGAGGCCATAGAGTGCAAAATGATGCCGGTAAGCGTCATGAACGTTCCAACGATTACGAGAAGGAGCATAAGGATCGCAGGTCCGTTAGGCAGGCGCCCCCAATCGTAGTACACCTGCACTGCGTACACCGCCAAGGCGACGCCAACCCCAATAAATATGAGTCCGGGCAGAGTAAAGGCGAGCAAGGGCTTCTTAAACTCGATATTGCGGAGGACCCCCACGAGCACCTGCAACCCGTGCGCGACGGGATGTGCAGAGGATTGTCCCACGTCGTACCGGACGTTGATGTCCACCTCCTTGATCCGCAGATGGGCCTTCGCTGCGTCCATAAGCATCTCGCTGTCGACCGCCATCTGGTCCGTGCCAAATTTAAAGGTCCCCGCAGCTTTCATCGAGAATGCGCGGAAACCACTCTGCGTATCCGTCACGTTGACGTCACGACTGAACCCTAGACGCGTAAACTTGTCAAGAACGACCTGTCCGAACCGGCGGTAGCGGGGAGTCTCGTTACTATCCCCACTCAGATAACGGCTACCAATAACGATATCGGCTTCATCGAGCATCAGCGGCCGTGTGAGCTTTGGAATGTCATCGGGGTTGTGCTGTCCATCGCCGTCGAGAATAACAAGAATATCAACGCCGCATTGTGTCGCGTACGCAAATAGGTCCCGTAAGGCGGCCCCTTTGCCGGAGTTGGCGCTGTGCACGAGCACGTCAGCACCTGTAAGGCGTGCGACCTCCGCAGTTTTGTCAGTGGACCCGTCGTCAAGAACGACGACTCTGTCAGCGTACTGGGAGGCGCGTACGACGAGGCTGCCGATAGCTACCTCTTCGTTGTAGCACGGAATACCCACCATGACCGTAAGCAGATGAGAATCCCTGGATCCGTCGTTTCGTACCCCGCTTTTCGGTGAATTCTGCTCCAGTCTCGCCGTTGTCATAACTTCGTGCACGTGCTCTTTCGTGTCCTTATTCTGTCCCTGCTAGCGACATAAAGGTGCCTATATAGCCCTTACGCGCATCAGGCGGTTCTGTGCGCGGTATTGGATGTCACGGCTCGCGTGTGAACTCCGTCAAAGGACTCGCCGCCACCCAGACCAACGGCGCTGAATGCCAGCCTGTGGCGAAACTGTCGCAGATCAAAATCCGTCGAGCATCGATCACGACGGGCTGCGCCACGTGTTCGATGAAGTTGTCGGGCGTAAGGGCTTTAAACCGTTCCCACTCGGTTACGACGACGCAGCAGTACGCACCGGACAGACAGCCGGGATCGAGTTTGCGCATTCGAGCGCTTCAAACCCTTTGTTTGAGTTTGCGCAGCACTATTCGCATACTAGAGAACGCCCGTCACGACCCCCGAACGATTGAGGCGTTACTCGGCCTGCCTTTGCTATTAAACGTTGCACGCTCTTTTTCTGTTAGAGACTCTTTTTCTGTTGGAAAGCGCGCCGTGTATCGCAATGCTCACCACCACTCACTGGAGCCTAATCAGAATGACCGCAAAAGAGGCGCCAGCAAGATCGCGGGTACAACGAATCCCGCATAGTGATACATCTCGTCTACTCCAGCAAAGCACGCTGCTAAAAGTTGCACCACTACGACCGCACCGTCGCGGCTGCGGTTGGTGTAACGCGAGCGTCATTACCCGCCCACCGGCGTTGATCGACCTAAAAGCCAGTCATTCCACTTTTTGAAGCATAATTAGAAACGCTCGCGCGTAATAAATGGTGTTCTCGTCGCACTATCGCCGTCATTTTGCAATCGCCGCGCTCGCTAGAACGTCTGTTCGCGACGTTCAGCGACCAGCCGCAGACGGGGCCGCATAGCGTTCAAGACTGGTCGAGACCGTTTCATGGCACGCAAGCGCCAGCTTCCGCTAAAAAATGCTTGGGTAACTGCGAATTTGCCGCCCAACCTTACACAGCGCAACGAAACAGAAACCAACGTTGGCAGCGGGAAGACAACGAAAAAAAAATGGCGATGCTTCGGTGAGGCGGCGGCCTTTCGCGACTGGTGGTGTACCCGATCGCGGTCCTGACGGCCAGCCGATCTCGCAAAGTTAGATACTATGAAAGTGATGACCCCTGGCTCTCGCTCGGACGCTTCTCCTTGAACGAACTACGTACGCCCGCCAGCGGTGGCGCTGTACGCTGCTCGTTCCCCGTTGTTCAGCGCCCCGATAAACGACAATCATTAAAATTCTTATTAATTTATAAAAATAAGTAAATAATAATGCATACTAAAGAACCTCGAACGCATGCGGCCGAGAAGGTCGTGTTCAAGGTTAACATCGCAACGGGACACGATTCATACGAGGCCTGGCGAGAGGAAGCTCATGACGATTTGGTCCTTGCTGTTTCGTTGGCGTGTTGGTATGCGTTCACACGTAGGAAAAGGAGAGAGGCCCGACATACATTCCTAAGGTGATGCGGAGCGCGAACCCCGCGCACATCTACGGGGTTTGAGCTTTCCTTAATTTACAGTTCATTATCTCTCTCTTGATTTCAAGCCCCTAGAGCGACTGAGTGCGGCCCTCTCATCATCAGTTTCAAATCGGAGCCTTTATCGTATCTCCTGACACGTTCTTGCGCATCAAGAACATTGCAAGAGGCAATCATGCGCGCATACAAAATCCTCTCATTTTCTGTAGTACTCCTTCTCATTACAGTTGTATTCGCAGGCGC
>Ga0255361_1000099_pt1 | contig 20690 bp, 22 predicted proteins | sample GFST75r1metaG_FD_186005 | JGI IMG/M metagenome (GOLD analysis project Ga0255361, IMG submission 186005) | Peat soil microbial communities from Stordalen Mire, Sweden - G.F.S.T75.r1 | ecosystem: Environmental > Terrestrial > Soil > Wetlands > Peat | place: Sweden: Norrbotten County, Stordalen... | reverse complement strand
CTAAGCAAGAAGGAGCAAATGATCGCTTATCTCCGAACGGGAGATAACCTCCCCGACGTGAGCTGCTAGGCAAAGACTGACCCTTGGATGCGGCTTCATCATGGCAAAGGTCGCACGTCCTTTTCGGCTCAAAATGATCGAGTTTTTGGGTGCTTTGACGCTATAGAGGGCTCAGGGGAGCTTCTTGACTCTGGGTGGAAGTTGTCTACTTGTAGCGAAATGTTGTCTACTCCACCGCAGTTTCCACAAAGTAGCGAGCGCACAATTGAAACAGCCCCCAGTAGTGTGAGCGGTGTTTCGTTTGGTCAGCATCCCACAGGCGCGACGCTTAGTGACCTTGCATTGCCGTTCACAGCTAATGAGCTTTCGGGGTACGTTTCCAACCGTTTGATAGGTCTAGCCGAGTCTTCCTGCATTTGGATTGAACGGGCTGCGAAGATGTTCTGGCAAACTACTCTGGGCATCATTTCGCAACGTACTTTGCAACCACTGCGAGCAGAAACGCTGCAGCGGTATCACTGCTCTACGAGCCACAGAAAGATCCTCTCGTTTGCGAAGTCTTTTCTCTCGTACCTGACGAAGATTAGGCTAGATACCCGCTATCTTGCCTTCGGAATCTTCTTAGAGATGCCCAAAGCGGTTAAGGTACGAAAAGCAACTACGTCGCGCATTATTACGCAGGCCGACATCAAAAATGTGCTTCGATACATCAAACGAGCTGAACAAGAGGGCACGATATCGCAGCGCAGATCATTGCAATATGCAGCGTTTATTCTGTTCGGAGCATACACAGGCCAGCGGGCTATGGCGACGATTTCCCATCTCAAAGTGGGGGAATTTCGAGCTGCTCTCAAAACTGAAAAGCCAGTGCTGCTCGTAAAAGCGAACCAGGATAAGATAAGGATGGAGCACTATGTGCCACTTTCTCCTCAAGTGGTGCAAGCTATTGGGCCCCTGTTGGACGGAAGAGGCGACGATGAACGTATGTTCATATACAACTCACTGGTCATGTGGCTAAAGCGAGAGCATATTCCCCTTTCACGGATAGCAACTCATTTCACGCTGGGAGATCTCAGGAAGCACGCAGAGCAAACAGGTGATATTATTCAATGGGATCAGTCGAATAGAGCTTACATCTTGACACACGGCGTTTCAGGCGTTTCGTGGGGCCATTATCGGAGCCCATTGCCAGAAAATGTGTACGAAATTTACATGCGATACTGGCGGGGCGTGGATCTCACAACATAAGTCTGCACCTGAACTTGATGCCCAGCTAATTAGTTATGAGATTTCAGAATTTCTATAAGCGGAAAAGTCCGCGTTTTTCATCAAAAAAATGCCCTTCTTGTGGGGTAATTCAGCAACATCGAAAAAATAATGGCATTGTGGGCACGAAATCGAAAAAAGAAATGACTACACAGGCGCTAAGTGGAGTTTGGCGTAGCGGTAGTAGTTGCCGGGGTGCCGGTATTGGTATTCGTGCATACCGCTACTCCAATTGATGGGATTTATGCCGCGAAGCAAAATAACTTCTTTTCGTCCACTTATCTTTTTTACCTTCTATTTTCAAGCTGACGATCCAGCCATAACGGACACATCGCCCCATGTCACAAATTCGCTTTGTTGTATGATGAAACTTGCCGAGATTGAGATAAAGTTGAAATTCCCAATCTTGATAGCTCCCTGATTGAGTGTCGAGTCGTGTCCCATCACCTGCGCGTATATGTTTGCGTTAGGATTTGCGAATGATGTCGTCAGGTTAGCCGAACTAATCGCCGAGTATCCAAAACTTTGATTGTCATAGAACTTCGTCGCCGCGTCGGTGCTGTCAAATTTCTTAACGTTTAGTGCGTAGGTCGTCGTTGATCCATTCGACCACAGGCTTGATGTGTTCTTGGTTGTATTGACTGACGTGATTGATATTCGTGCCTGATCTGTTCCGTTCTCGCTGACTTTAACGCTGGTAAATGTGACATTCGGGTCGGTATTGTTGTTTTTCGTGTAGTTAACAAATGCGTTCGCATAGTCTACCGCTTTATTCTGCGGTGTGACTGCGTTTTGTACTTGCTGAATTGGATTTGTGCAACCCGCTACTAACAAAGATGCTACTACAAGAAAAAGAACGATTATTGCAGTTATCGGTTTCAATTGCATACGCTTAAGCAAGAGGTGAGAGGTGGCTTAACGATTCCTATTCTTTTTTCCCAAAAAACCTCTCATGGCGTTATCGTATTGCCCCCAGAAGAAAGGTTTAACGAGCCTCGCTAGTTCCGTTTAGTAAAAGAATAAAGTGCGTGCCTCTTATTATATCGTCACGTTAAACGTCAGCATGTGCGTATTGGTTGTTTCATCAAGATAGCGCATTTGCACTATTTTGGTACCGATAGGTACCTGATACGTGATTATTCCACTCGCTGTATCACCGGGCTGTATCGTCGTTTTTGGATATGCATTGGCAATATCAACGACTGATACATCGTTATTATAGAGCGTGCCATTTGCGTCCTTCGCTGTCCACTCGCGCCAGACGGTAAACAAATTCGCCACGTTGTTATCTTTTAATGAGCATTGGACAGCCGCATACTCGTATCCTGATTGTGGCTTCGTCAAGTTTCCACCAAACTCATCAGTTGGCACAGGCACTGCGCGTGCGGAAATCGACACATCATAGTTAGTGCCGGGTCCGCTCGGTGCGGTGCTAACGGTTGCGTGCCCTGGCGTTATGCTGACCGGCGCACTACAACCAGTAGCTGATACGAGAACAAGAGCGCCGATAAACAATAATGGCAGCGCATATTTCAACGGCATTTTGACGTACCGTTTCATCATTCGAGTTATCGGATTCATACTTCATCCCCATTGAGTAAAAACAAATACGCAAGACGGGGCCAATGAAGCTTAAGAATTGCCATGTGTCGCGGAGCGTGGTTCAGCGCACCGACCGCTGTAGTCCCTTTTTACTCTATCACTCACGTAAGCTGCGGCCTAAACTTGAAAAGCATTTTTCAAGAAGAACATACGAGGGTGTTTTGTTACCATTCTGGATAATCTATGCAACTATCCAAGTTGTATTTGTTGCATCGTCTTAGTCTTTGAAATGTTTGTTTAATTCCCTTTAAAAAACCGTTCTTTTCTATCGCGAGGATTGCATACTGGGAACAACTCGGATAAAATCTGCAACGCGAAGATAGATTTGGAGAGATGAGTATTTGATAGCCCCTGACAGCTTTTATTGCTAATTTACCTAGCAACTTCATGCGTGATTTGCTCTTTTCGTATATTCTTTGAGCTACACTCAGGACATTTGTTTAAATCAGTTACTTTTTATCGGGTATCAACGCAGCAGGTGCGCACCCTGAACAACACGTCATGCTTTTGCCGAGATTCTGCATAGCAGCGCCAGCACTTTCTAATTGCTCCTGTTTGCCATAATACCATATTTTGCCACAGGCGTTGCAAGTGCATCTTGTTTCCGTAATAGTTTTTGTTTTTGGACTCATACTTCATCTCCTTACAAATAAAAACAAATACGCAAGACGGGTCAATGAAGCTTAAGAGTTGCTATCCGCGTTCGTGGAGCGCGTTAGCTGGTATCCGATCCCAAATGACTTCTTATGCGTCGCCTCTGTAAGTCGGCCCTACTAACGAACTCATTTTTTCAAAGCCGTCACGCTAAAAGACGAGTCGCAGTTAAATAACAACACTTAAGCTGTCAGCGTCGGCTTGGATACGTAGTTTATTTTTCGGCTGAACGATAGAAGAAGGGGAAGTATATGATAAAAAAAGTGCTGATGTTTTGCGTCGTACTCATGCTCGTGACTGTTCTGGTGGGCGTGGCGGGCACCGTCTCAACGCAAACTCTAAGTAACCCGTCGGCGGCCAGCGCAGCGACGGTTAAATCGACCACGACAACGACCGCGCACCCGATCTTTCTTTCATACGAGCAACCGACGAGTCTTCAGCTTCAGTCCTACACTGGCCCGTTTGTAGGAAGTATTAATTCGAACGTCTACCACTATCCGTGGTGCTCCGACGCTAAGAAGATTTTACCAAAGAACCTCGTCACATTCGCCACAGTAGCAGACGCCTGCGCAGCGGGCTACCGACCGTGCAAGGTCTGCGATCCGCCGGCGTGCGGTTCGCCCACTCCGACGGCTACGCCAACGGCTGCACCATCGGCTTCTACCGTTGCCACGCCTACGCCAACTATAATGCCGACGTCAACGATAACGCCGACGTCGACACCCGCAGCGGCGAGTCCCTCTGCCACGCTAAAACCTGCAGCGGCGAGTACTTCTACTGCCAACGTCGCTCAAACAAGCGTAGCTCCAAGTAGCTCAAGCTCAAGCTCGACTCCCGGTTTTGAAGGGCTATACGCACTTGGTACTCTTGCTGCTGTGTTTCTGGCATTACGGATCATCCGCCGTAGCTGAGGTTTGAAAGAGAGAAAAAGACGGCTTACGGGGTGACCAGAGCCGTCGGCTTCTTTCTTTTATTATACCACCTCACGCAGAGCGCGAGAAATCCTAAGACTAGTAGGATTAACAGAACACCAATTAACTGGTACGAAATTAAAAGCGCTGAGAATACAAGCGCTGTGCTGCGGCACTGATACTCCGCGGCAAGTTCTTCTGCGACTCTTGCGACGGGTTGCGCATCTTCTCAAATTCCTCGGCGGAGCCAGCTTCAAGCATTCCTGCAGGGAGGGCAATGAACACAACCCCGGTGGGGGCAATGACAGAGGGGAGTACTTTTCCCAGCTCCGTTGCACACTACATTACCATAACCGACTGTTGTCAACGTTATACTTGCCCATTGCGCGTGCGAGAGGCGTTTAGGATCGTGTGAGAAGTCACGGTCATAAGTGCCGTCGTCTCCGAGCGTATTTTATGTCCCTGTTGTCACGGTGGTCATAACAAAAAGCTGGTCATACTGCAGGTACTCATTATCAACTCCGGCATATTCGCCAGTCCCTTTAAGATAAGCGTCGTTAACCGTGGTTGGTGCGTGTCCTAGTGCGACGGTGGCCGCTTGCTGTCCAAAGTGCGTATTGCTTCCTAGGTCTAGCACATCGCCAGAAACGCCTGTCGATAAAGACTTAAACAAGCTGCTTGCGGCGTCAGTGCTTCCTTCATTTCGTATTTCTGCCGTTGTTGTGCGTCCGTTTGACTCGAAAGTAACATAAACGGCATCAAAGCTGATGCCATCTTTCGCTCTCTGCGTAACAGCATCACTTCCATATTGGGCATTAAGCGTCGGCACTAACTTAGCTAGTAATGGGTCAAAACTAGCCGTAGCCGTTGGCGTTGCTGTAGCCGTTGGCGTTGCTGTAGTCGTTGGCGTAGCTTTAGCCGTCCGTGCCGCCTGTGTTGGCGCCGCAGTCGATGTTGCCGTCGGTACGCTGCTGGCTGACGGGCTTGGGCTAGTCGTAGCAGGCGACGTGCAACCACTAATTGAAACGAGAACAAGAGCGCCTATAAAAAGCAAAGGCAATGCATATTTGAGCGGCGTCTTAATATACCGTTTTATCATCCTAACTATTGCATTCATATTCATTCCCCCCTCGTTTTTGCCCCAGCCGTGACGCTACGCCACTAGAGTGGCACAAAACGTTAGATCGCACAGACGGTGCGTGACCGCTTAAATTTACCGTTTTGGCTGCGAAATTTCAACTATTGTTTAGAGAGGCCATGCGCAAAGTGGTTTTGGGGCCGTCACTCCACCTTCTTGGGTCAGGTCGTTAACGGAGGTCCATAAGTGCTTGAAATCGAAAAAAGAAATAATTAGCTAAGGGATAAGGGGAGGTTAAGCGGAACGCGCTATGCGATCATGTCGCTACTAGCGTTTGCTGGTCTGTAAGTACTTGATAGTAGTCACCCACGTCGGCGTTGTACAAAACTTCGGCGTTGCGATTCCCATCGATGAATAAGAGAGAACTTGGTTCGTTCAAGTTTAGGTTAACGCGCGGCGTTGATGGCTCTGACGAGTAATTCGTTCCTAAATAGCCAGCCCAGTAGACAACTGTACCGTTGTCCGAAATCCATTTTTGATAGCCCTGCGCATTCTGCGTATCTATTGCATTTTGGTACGTCCTAAGTGCAGCCGCACGGTCAGGCACAAGCATAATGGTAATGTTCCTCTTGTAGGGTGTTAATACCTTTGGCCCGTCAGTTACGACGCCGTAGTACGAGATCGTATTGTTATTCTTCGACATCGTGAACGGCGTGTTGACCGCATATCCCAGCTCTTTGTATCGGGCATCAATAGCGCCTGCCAAGTTGTCAGCTGTGAGATGTGTTCCAACTAAACTAGGCGTCGGCGTATTCGACGATGAAGTCGTATTTGACGAGGATGTGCAACCCGCTACTGACAAAGAGGCAACAAGAAGCGAAAGAACAATTATCGCAGTTATCGGCTTCAATTGCATTCCAATCTCCTATCCTTTTTTCAGCAGAATCAAGGCCCCTCCAATGAAAAATAACGAGGCTGAGAATAATCCAAACACAGAAGCAGCAAGCAATATACAAACACCGGCAAGCATCATCAATCCGGCGTTAATCGTATCCCTTTCATCAATTATTCTGAGCCCTCCGACTATGGCGAGTATAGAGAATATAATCGCCAAAACGGAACGAATAATTAATTCCGGCGAACCCTGACCTATACTTCCCAGTACAAAAAGGAAAAGTCCAAAGAGTATTCCAAATACCGCGCCGATGAGGCCGAGCCAAAAGGCAGCACCAAGGCGTGAACTAGGCGCAAGCGGAGGTGAGGATTGTGTAGCATCACGCGGTTGCCCACAGTTGGGGCAGAACTTATCCTGTGGATTCAGACCTACCCCACAGCTTTTGCAATACCTTGCTGCCATTTTTTCACCCCCCTAAACAATCGCTTAATATGATATGCAACAGAGCTTAAACGTAGTGTTTTGAACCGAAAGCTAAACAGTCTCCTCAAAAAATACTACACGGCTCTCATGGCTGCACGTTCTTTTGCGGACGTTCCAGAAAGAAAGCATATAGGGACTAATTTGGCCCTCGCTTATTGGTCTGGAAGTGTTAAGCGAATCGGTGAAAACACGAAAAAAGGGGTGTGCGCTGTCACATTAAGCCGGTTTAGCGCACCAGCCAGCCGATAATGCGGTTCAGCTCAATACTTTTCCTGTAGTTATTGAAACGAGGTTATCTAGTTGTGAAATATCGTGAAGCCTGTATGCGGAAATATCCAACGAATTTCCTTCGTTGTAATGGTATTCCTTGTAAATCTGCGGTGCGTGACCCGTTACGTTCTGATAAGCCCCTCCGCTTGAGTATTCCGTGCTGGCGAGGCTATATGCTGTCAAGTTCATAGCGTTAACATAATTTGTCGCGTCTTGCGACGTTGGGAATACCATGACGGTCTCATCATTTGTCGCGTCTTGCGACGTTGGGAATACCATGACGGTCTCATCATAGGCCCGTGTCAAGTTTGTGGATTTATTGAGCACCGTATGTTGGCGTGCTATCGTGCCGTTAATCCAGTCGAGTTCCCACGCTGTAATGTGCGTGCTATTACTCGCGTATGTCGTGTTTCTGTAAGCTGCAAGGTACGTCTCTAAAAAAGCGTCGTGCTTTGTTGCTGCACTTGTAGTAGCACTTGGCGTTTGGCTGCTGTTAGTTGATGATGTGCAACCCGCTATTGATAACGAGGCAATCACAATAAACGATGATAGCCAAGAAGCTTTTTTCCATATATGTTGCCTCCCTGGACGTCTTCTAGCAATTCCACCTTCTATGCTTGGTTTACCTCTTTATCAACTCGTGTGCTCTGCATAATGAGTGCGTCAAACTGTTCAAGTTGATAACGTGTGGAGTTGTCGAATCGCCAAACGCCCTTTACGACTGTGGCATTTCCTCCGGTCGCTTGCGCGTACAGGTACGCGTCTGCTTCCGAAACCGATTTAGTTGTATATCCTAGCCTGGCGTTGTTGAAATACGCACTAGCAGCGTCCACCGTAGGAAAGTGTATGAACGTAGCGTCATACGTCTCAGTTCCCGTACCGGAAAACGACGCTTGTTCATGCATAGCAATAGCCGTATCATTAAGCCAGGTCATTGTATACTTGTCATTAGCATATCTATTACCGTTGCCTGCGTCCTCCTGTGCGACTATCGCGCTTAACAACGCTGACCGCGTACCCACTGCAGGGTATGCCGTACCCGCCGCCGTAGGGGATGCGGTGTTGCTTGTCGTACTTGTCATACAACCACACACAAGCAGTGAGGCAATCAAGACAAGGACGATGACCACTGCTACTTGTTTTTTCATAAGCTGCTTACCTCACTCGCTGGGCGGTACCAAAACGCCGTTTATTTTGTAAAGAATACCATTGTGTGTTTCAATGGCGTTGCCTATCGTAGCATTGCCTATCCTGACGGTCGCGCCTTCAACGGAATATGGGATGAGTAACCCGCTGACTGTCGTTATTTTGCCGCTTCCCTGAAATTCGCTTATTGGAAGCGCTGCTGGTATGATGTGGTAAAGCAATAAGCCCTTTAGCGCGGTTGGATTGCTTTGTAATGCATCTAGGGTAGATGTGTTAAGGTGACTAAAAGCCGCGTTCGTTGGCGCAAACACGGTGTAGTTTCCCGGCTCGCTCAGCGCTTCTGTGAGGTTTGCCCTCCCCAGCAAGCTTACAAAGGTAGTCAGACTCGCGTCCGATGACGCGGCTTCCATTATCGACGTTTGCGGCAGCGGGGGCGTTGCTGTATTTGATGCGCTGCTTGCCGTTTGGTTGCTGTTAGTGGATGATGTGCAACCTGCAACTGACAAAGAAGCAACCACAAGCGAAAGAACAATTATAGCAGTTATTGGTTTCAGTTGCATACTCTTAAGCAAGAAGCGAATGTTGGCTTAACAGTTCCTATCTTGTCACTCCAGCTTTCGTTATGCTCTTATTTACTACCAGTGGTAAGGGCTGCCTGTGGACCTGTACATTCAAACTGTTGCGCTAAAAGAAAACGCCTTGTTTTGATTTTAGCATCGACGGCACTGCTTAAGGTGGCGTAATAATATGGCCGAGGATAAAGACGAACAAACAACCGACGTTATAGATGATGACAGAGATGGCTCTGTGACTGTAGAGAAAGAAGATAAGTCCAAAAAAGGACAGAAGCTAGATCTATAGTAACCTGCATATCACTTCGGATTCCTAACGTTCTAAAGCTACGAGGCGACTTGGAATCGTCTTATTCGAGAGGCGTTCGAGCGACTTTGTAGTTCAAGGTCTAGGATTATCGGGCCAGCTAACAAGAAACGGAGCAATAGTAATTCTCCCGAAAATAACCAATTTCACCTATAACTAACCGACCCGAATCACACACAAAATTTCGCTAACAGAGTTAGATGTCGGGGAAAACGCCAACTAGCGCAGTCTGGCGACAAAAATAAATTCTTTAAACGCTTTTAGAGCGGACCGCGCCCCTCTCAAGACGCGCATGGCCTTTTTGTCTTCGGTTGGGTCGCGCACCAGACATCAGGCTAATTGTTCGCCGGTCTCCCAATCATAAATCTCAGGGTCAGGCTCGCTTCGTTCCATACGCCGGTATGTCCAACGATCCCCCTCTCCCTTTGTTTTGTGGGGGTGTTATGCGGTGTACCTTACCCTCACCGTATCGTTCTACGACCTTGAGTTCACGGTCTTCGCCGTCCCCGTCTTGATACTTAAACCAATACACGGACCAGGGCAGACTCTTCTTGACGGCTTCGTTGATCTCTCGTTTGTCCCGACCTTCCTCGTTTAATTTCTCCTCTGCCTTCTTCCAATCTACGAGTTTCCATGTCGAGTATGTCGGTGATCTGAGCGCTGTGAGCTTCTCAATCACTGTCTTACTGAGTTTTGTTATTTTATCTGGGAAATCTTTCATTTTACGCACCTCCTGGACTTTCTTTCTTTGTGATCTATTTGCACGGCTATATAACGGGATTTGCTGCAGAGCGAAAGTGTCGTCGTTTAGCTGCGACTTATGCGCCATTTTTGACACAATGACGAATTAGTCGGTTTCGTGACACTTTTTACGGTGTGTTATCGCTGTCAACTGCCCCGGTTTTAAACAAACCGGTGTTGGGTCCCTTTCTTAAGCACAAAAAATGTTAAAATATTAAGTGATTGGTTAGCGTTGCAAAAAGAAGGGCATTGCTGGCTTGAAATCGAAAAAAGGAACAATGAGCTAGGAGATAAGGAATAGGTTATAGGAACACGTCCCCCCTTTTCCCGTTTACTTCCTTAACTCAGCGCGGCGTTTATCTCCCGCATCAATAGCGCCGTTTAACACATCTACTAATGCATCGCGTAGAAGCCGTAAACCTTGGGCGTCGCCCAAATCCGCAAAGACGCCAGCTACGTCCCCCAATCCCAAGCATACGTCATCAACTTCCTCTTTAAGCGCCTGTACCTCCTTATTGTGTTCATCAACTTTCTTTTTAAACGCTTCTAACTCCTTACTGTGCTCACGCATCTGATTTTGAGTCATTTCATCATCGCCAAGTGTTTTTTTATCACGAATCTCGATTTGAGTTAAGTTATCGCCAGGTGTATCTCCATTAGCTCCCGCCTCTCTAAAAACAGAATATAATACTGATACAATAATCAAAAAAAAGAGGATAAATATCCCTGAAATCCCTGGGAAAACATCCCAATACCTTGCTGCGAAGATTACGCAGATTATTGCGGCTGACAATAAAAATATGTAAATAGTTCTGTTTGGTATTTTTTCAAGCGCGTCGTTTATTGAGTCAACCATCTTTTAGCGTCCTACTTTTTGCCAAGGCTTTTTTATCATCTTAAGTCCGCTAACATCGCTCACACTTCCGTAATCATATCTATACCAAGACCACCAAAACCATTTATTCAAGAAGCAAAGGTTGGCTTAACAATTCCTATCCTGTCACTCCGCCTTTCGCTCTGCTTTCATCTACTACTCAGTGGTAAGGGGAACCTGGCGACCTGTGCACTCAGACTGTAACCTCTCCTCAAAATCATTTTCTTTAGAATATATTACCCTCCCCTGCACTTCAGCATACCCTTGAAAAATGATTTCGCTTTGGCCGTCAACCGTGAAAATTTTCTTTTGCGATAGGGAGCCTAGTTTATGACGAATAAACGTGAAGTCATCGGTTTTTTTGGGGCTGGCGGCATGCGACGCGGCGATTGCTTACTCTAGTTAGGCAAAGGTTTCTGATACTTTAGGTTAGTCTTACTCATATTTAAAACATTGGTAGATAGCAAATCTCAAAAAGAGCCTTGAGTGTGCTGAAAAGACAAATTGAACGCTTAAGAAAGCTTTTACTCATTTGTGATAGATATATATAGAATTGAAAACATATATATATTAGAATCCGCTGGCAGCTTTTCTCCAAGCGGCAAAAAACTTGCACTGCCCCTACACTGTAATAGAGACTTCAGTGCGGGGAGCAGCGAAATTATCCTGTTAAAGGTGATTTCGATGGAGGAAATTTGTCACTAAAAGATAAAGGCGGAGACTATGAAGATTTTCCGAAACAAGATAAAAGCGAGATAGTAAATAACCCGATTTGGAGCCACGCGCTGTTCATCGCAAGCCAGGGCTTGAAGGTTTTTCCACTCAAGATACGAAGCAAGGAACCACTCTTCAGTGGCTGGCAAGAAAAAGCAACCAGCGATGTGAAGGTGAACTCAAGCTGGGCCCAAAGCTACCCAGAAAACAACTATGGCGTCATTACAGATGAACGCCTTTTCATTATCGATTTGGACGGGATAGGTCCAGACCAAATAGAAGCTAAGATCAAAGAGTTACAAGCCGAGTTAGGAACATTTGAAATCGGCACCTTAGTTAGGACTGGAAGAGGCTACCAGCTATATTGCGATCCGCGCGGTTTTGATATTAGGAGCAGTTGCAAGCGTCTCGCGGACTGCATTGATATCAAAGGCGCTGGTGGCTATGTCGTTGGGCCCGCATCTATTCATCCTAATGGAACGCGATATGAATTCGTTGATCCCCACACGCTTGAAGACGGAATCAAGTTAACGAAGTTATGTGACGCTGTGTTGCACCATATCGCGTCACTGCATGGAACCCAACGTGCAATTGGCGCTGATGATGACACATGCGTGAGAGGCGCTAACAGTCCTCAGAATAGAGTTTCCGGGGGCGCTCTCGACTACGCCAAACCAATATCTGATGGGGAGCGCAACGACACGCTTTTCAGAGCCGGTTGTCACTATCGGGAAGCATACGGCCTTCCTACGCGGGATATTTACCCACTCCTCAGGGAAATCAATAGCAACGACTGCGAAGTCCCTGTCAGCGATTCTGAGTTGAGAACGATTGCCGAGAGCTGTGGCAGGTACGCGCCTGGAGCACCGCGATCAGCAGTCGTTGAACCGTTAACGAATACAGAGTACAGCGAACAGTTAAACGACCTACAAGCGGCAACTGATTTACTCTCTGAGGAGGATCAGGCTCTCTTTAGAGAGAACCGCTTAGTCGACTTGGCCAGGGAGACGATACAACAATTTCACCTTGGCGACGCAAACGTGATCGCGCTTGAAATTGCGTCAGTCGTGAGCATGTCGATAAAAACCTCAAATGGCATCTTCCCCCATTTAGATGGAGAGAGTGGCAAAGGGAAGACTCATGCGACACTAGCAGTACTTCACGCCTTACCTGATTCCATGTATTTTATGACAAGTTTCAGCAGCAAGGCACTATATTACAGTGACAAGCTCAAACCAAAGATGATTATTTTTAGCGATGACACCACTTTGAATGAGGAGCAAGAAGAACTAATACGCAAGTGCATGACAAACTGGGACGATGAGACGCACCACATAACGCTTGATTCGCAACGAAAGCCGCTAACTCTCACTATTCCACGTCGTGTCACATTTTGGTTCACCTCGGTAAAAAATAAGGGCACTCTTCAACTGATGAATCGCCAGGTCGCTGCCACGATTGATGATTCAAAAGAACAAGATGAGAAAGTGCAGAATTTCATAAAGAAAAAAGAAATTCTCGGCTTGCCAGATCTTTACGTAACTGAAAACGTGCTCAAGCTTCGCAGGGCCTTCGCTCATATCAATGAGTGCGACTTCGCTGTCGTAGTGCCATTTGCTAGTCAAATAGACTTCAAAGATGTTGAAAATAGACGGAACCTGAAAATCTTTTTTGACCTTATCAAGGTGTTTGCAGTTATGAATTATTTAGGGCGAGAAACTGACTGTTATAACAACATCATTGCGACCAAACAAGATTTTGAAACGGCTCGCAAGGTGTTCAAAACAATCGAAAAACAGCAGGTAGCCAAACTTAACAAGCACGAGTTGCGCGTCATCGACGAACTTCATAACAGTGTCATGTGTGACACAGAAACACTAAAAAAAGCCACTGGTTTGCCCCAATCGTCGCTATATGAGCTTCTTCACGGCGATAGAAATCGGAATACAGAAGGCTTGCTGGGTAAAGTGCCTGAAATGCGTTTCTTGTCTCGACATGACTTTGATCCAGCGACGGGGCTCAAGCTAGGTCGCAATCATTATGCTTTAGACAAGAGCTGGGCAGAAGATAGATTTTCGAACGTGGTCAGTTGGAGCGACGCTCCGAACGATTATGGGCTCGAAGTGCGTCTCTATCGGAGTGCATCGGATCATATCGGCAATGATGGCCGATATAGATTCAATGGTGCTGCGCCATCCATCTCCCCATTGGAGGGGTTAGGAGGGGATATAAGTACAGATAATATATTAATATCGGATATATCGGAAGAAAATGAAGAGCTACCTAGCGAGGGCGAGGGAAATTCTAACACACTTGATAGCCGATACTCCGATACACTCCAGACCTGCGGTACAACCGGAGCTGAAAATGCCATTCATCATCAAAAAGAAGAACTTCAAGCCGATATTTCTTTATCGGAGACCAAACCGATAGGTTCCGATACTGCCGATGAACCTCAAGACATATCGCAGGTCCCCCAACTCATCCACGATTATCTAACTGTTGTAAAACAGCAACAGCAGGGCAAAAAGCTACGACCAGACTTGTTGCGCTCAATGGTTGGCAACACTGTGAAGGATCTGAGCGACGGCCGATTCTCCGTCCCTACGGTCTTGGATTATTATGACCGGCTAGATGGTTACGATGCAGAAATCACCGCTCTGATAAGCTCGATTTGCGGCGGAGAACCTGCGACGCGCGATGCTAATTGACCCCAATTTTTCACTTTTGTTCAAATCTATCCAGCGGGCCTGGATCGCCTTGACAGATGAAAGCCCCCCAATAGAATGGATCGGGACAAGTGCTCTTGATCTTGAGCTGGGCGTTACGAAGAGCATCAGCACGCGATTCGCCGCGTAATACTCGAGCATAGAAATCTATCATAAGGTCCTTAGTCTCTTCGTCAGGCACATTCCATAAACTCATCACAAGGGTCTTCGCTCCAGCCAAAACGAAAGTGCGGCGTAAACCATAAACACCTTCGCTTGCGTGCAAAGCACCTAATCCCGTTTCACAAGCGGATAGGACTACAAGATCAGTGGCTAACAAATTAAGCCCGGAGACATCTTCGGCCGTAAGAATCCCATCTTCTGCCTTTTGAGGGGGGGTTCCTCCTGCAAGCCACGTGTTTACGCCAGCCAGGACCAGCCCCGACCGGAGCAGGTAGTTCTCCTTGGTCGGTAGGGCGATTTGATTTAGGTTACCGTCAGTGAAACTGTTAACTAGCTCTGCGGTATTCGACTGTTGATTCGCCAGAAAGAAACCGTGCGTGGCTATGTGCAGGATACGTGGGGAAGTTGTATCCTTCAGCGAACCTTCTAAAGCTCGTTCTTGTAGCCAAGCACGTACGTCAAGTGCTTCAGCAATCTTCTCGCCTTCCTCAGCCGTGCCCTTTAAACGCGGAAAAGGGCCTGCTTCTTTGAAAAGATCACGGGAATTTCTGGCGCCGCTGGTTGCTCTACTTTTGCGATTTGTTACAGAACCACGGGCGCTATTGTTTCTATGAATCGTTTCACTGCCCAGATCAAAATCCGGGTCAGCTATTATGACCGACGACGAGGACTTAGATCCTGTCCTGTGTCGAAAACGCAGTAGATCGCGCCCAGTAGTTAAGTAACTTATATGATACTTATCGATGAGATTTCGTCCGTCACCATCGCTGAGCGCTTCAAAGGGCACCCGTGTTAGTTCGCCGTCAGGCGCAATGAAAAGCCGAGTGGCGCCGCCGAGGTGAGGGACAACTGAGTCAAAGACGGCCGCACGCAGAGCTGCGCCTGAAATATCAGCCGCGGGGTTAAAGCGGCTAAAACTATCGCACGACTCGGTCTGGGCTGGCATAACGCTCATCCGAAAAGATCTGATCAGTTTATCGATTTGATTTGCGTCGCCTAAGTCTATCATCACAAGAGTCTCAGGAGCGCGTGCACGCATAACAAACACAAGATATCGTGGAGCTTCCCATGATTTTTCTCCACGAGCCCGAACCGCCTCGAAATTGTAAAAAGGAAACCGCACAAATTCGATGAGCGCTGTGTCCTGAGGCAGAGCGTGAGCAATATCTTCGTAATTCGCTTGATTGAGTTGAAGTTCGAGATTCATTTCAGGAATCTCACGAGCGAGCTTGGCTTCAAGTGACTCGCGCTTAGCAAACCACTCGCTAAGCTGCAGTCGGTACATTTCGATTCCATCTGGCCGGGGTCCGGTTAGCATCTTTTGCGCTATCTGCCGTTTCACAGTGCCTAGCCTTGCTAGTTGTTCCATCAAAGCAGGATACTTGCCGCCAAGCACAGTGTCCCGCTGAATTGCAAGGGCCTCAGTACCAATGGCTTTTCGACGTAGTACAAGATCCATTGCGGCTCGTGTAGCAATCACTGAATCTGGACATAATTGAGTGAGAGACAAGAGCAAATAAGTAAAATGCCGAATACGTTCTAGAAATGCTAAACGCTGGCTTTCGGATCCAGTCGAAAAGACTTGTGCAATAACTTGGTCTAAGAGAGAGGCCGATTCCGTCGCCAATTTAAACGCCTCAGCTGTGCGATCTGATACAGCTAAGACGCACACGAGGCTACTTAGAAACAGAACGTAGTAAGGGTGCTGCTCGCCTGTTGTTAGGCGCAGAATTTCGAGAGATTCGCGTAAAAGAGGCTCAGCAGCCTCATAGTCGCCTATTGTCAGATAATATGCGCCAAAAGTGTGAAGGCAGGTAGCATAATCAGGGTGTTGCTTGCCCAACACCCTGCCAGCTGTGTCTAGTGAATCTCGCAAAAGCGGCTCAGCAGCTTCATATTTGCCCATTGACAAATACAGTTTGCCCAGATTAGCTAATACTGCGCCGTAGCTAGAATTTTGTTCGCCGTAAGCATCCTTAACAACGTTAAGAGCGTGAAAGCACAGTGATTCGGCCTCTTCGTATCTGCGCATAGCATGATAGAGTTCGGCGAGATGGTGCAGAGTGGCCCCGAACTTAGGACTTCGTTCGCCGAGAGCATTACCCCGGATTTCAAGAGCCTGCAATAATAAAATCTCTGCTTTTCGTAAGTCACCCATCACGTGATAAAGCACGCCCAGACTATGGAGCACATCGGCACATTCAGCACGCACTTGCCCAGTAAACCTTGTGCGCGTTATGTCTAGGGCTTGAAGATAAAGAGGTTCGGCGGCCTCATATTTGCCTACATCATAATAGAGATTAGCGAGCGCGGACAGAGTCGCGCCGAATTTAAGATCTTTGTCACCCACTGTTTCACTCAGAACGTCGAGGGCTTGCAAAAACAGAGGTTCGGCTGCCTGAAAATTACGTGTAAAATAATAGAAATTAGCAAGGCTCGTGGTGCTAAGTGCGTAACCAGGGTGCTGTTTGTCTATCTTTGCTTGCATGATTGCGTGCGCTTCAAGAAACAGAGGCTCGGCGGCGTCGAAGTCTCCCATATCGCCATAGAGCAATGCTAGATTATGGAGGCTCGCAGCATATTCTGGATCTTCGTAACCAACTGTCTCACGCAGGACGCAAAGAGCTCGTAAAAACAGAAGTTCGGCTGCCTGAAAATCTCCTGCGTGATGATAGAGCAGCCCGAGGCTGTTTTGACTTATCGCATAATTTGAGTTTCGGTCGCCGATAGTGACACCATAAATTTCCAGAACTTGAAGGAACAAACGCTCAGCAACGTCATTCTTGCCTCTTAGTCTGTATGACTCAGCGAGAGTATGAAGGCTCGAAGCGTAACCAGCGTTGATGTACCCATAAGTTCGCAAATGTAGCTCGCACAGGTCGGCCGCAAGGTAAATAGCCTTCTGATATTGGCCTTGCTGACAAAGTTTCTGTATTTGTTCAGCGGTGCGAACTCCCTTTTTTGCGATTGATTCATCAGGCATATGCTGTTGTCACAAAAGCTTGTTTGACGTTTACTATGCGCAAGAGCAAGTAAGTATTGATTGTTTGGCGCTCGGCATTCTTGTGGAAGAAATCAGAATCTAAAGGATTAAGTCGCTTCCTAGGGTTCAAATCATATGCAACCAATCTGCACGCACAAAATAAGGGTCCAGAGCTCAAAGCCGTCGCATATCCAATCATACGGGTGGCGCGGGAGTTTCGCGGGCTGACCTCGTCCGTGCCAAAATGGTAACACTTAACTTGTTTTGTTAGCAATTGATAGGCGAATGTCTTTTCAAGACCTCGCCTCGTACAAGCGATTTGAGACGCACCTTACTACAAAATGGCCTGAGTTTCAGGCAAAACGGAGCAAGCGCCTCAGACAGCGAGGCCGCTTTGGCGAGGCAAAAGAGCCCGTTGCCGAGAATATAGTTGAAGATCTCTTCACAGTTGCTCTCGGCTGGGACGTCGGCGACATAAACAATCAGGTCGGCTACGCGGACATTGTCATCACACGTCTTGGAATTAAGTACTGCATCATCGAGACGAAACGCCCTGGTACCTTAGCGTGGCACCAAGCGGCTGTGCATAACGCCCTTGGGCAAGCACGTCGCTATGCAGATAAGCAGAAAGTGAACTGCATAGCCGTCTGCGATGGACTGATGTTCTATGCCGCTAACATCGAGGGAGGTGGCTTGCACGACCGCATCTTTGTTTCTCTGGAATCTGAGGAGCCTCACTCCGACTTGTGGTGGCTCACTGAAGACGCCATTCACCGCAAACGAATGGGGTCTGATGGTCAGCAACTCACATTGTTGCCACATGCACCTATAGCAGAAGCAATCGGCATGCAAGAGGATTCCCCGCTGTTGCTCCATCCAAAATATAAGCTTCCAGCACAGTGCTTTGCTTACGTTGGAGACGCAAATCGCCCTACGACCTGGAAGCTGCCCTACATGTTAGAGAATGGCAACATTGACGTGAGACGCCTCCCAAAGGCCATCCAAGCTATCCTCAGCAACTATCGTGGTGCGCGTGTTTCATCGGTGCCAGAGAAAGCTATTCCCGATGTGCTCAGACGACTTGCGGAAGCTGCTGAGCAGCTTGGCAGAATGCCATATCAAGGCGAAACGGCAGAAGTGTATGAAATGCTCGCGCAAGCGCTAAAACAGGTGAAGAGTTCGTAGCGTTTTGCAACGCAAGTTAAAACCTGCGTATTACGGGGAGATGGTCGAGACTGTGCAGCCGAAAGTACTGGTTCCGGTGCATACCCAGCACCCAGAAGTCTTCGTGGATTTCCACGATAATGTCGTTTTTCCAGAAATAGGAGTTGAGATGCACATCTGAACGCGGCGAACCAGCTCGGTTTCTAGACAAATGGACTGACGTGAGGGGATACATCGAGAGTATATGTGGGGAGATATGCAGTGATCCAGAGCAGGCCACAGAATGAGTGAAGAAAATGCAGCTGCGCCGCTGCAGACAACTGAGACCGAGAAGCGCAAGCGCCAACTAGAAAAAATCAGACAAGCGTTTGAGCCCGGACCTCACGAGGATCAAGCAAAGCGAGAGCAGGATTTTGAGCGTCTTTCAGAAGAACTCCAGCGGCAATTTGAGTTGCAGTTGCAGGGCGACACAGCAGTGGATACCAAGACTGGGATCATTCTTGGGTTCCTCATGCTCATAATCATACAAATCACTCTAAGCCCAGGAATTTTCGACTCAATGACTTCTCATTCGTCAGACACTACGATATTATTCATCATTGGCTATGCGCTAATTTTAGGTGCATTTGGCGCTGGCATGTGGGGCTTTTGGATTCGCAATTACCAAATCGGAGCAGAAATCGATCACAAAGACGCGAGGAACCCAGGGATGTTTCAGTTGTGGTTGAGTAAGGAAGAGAACCATTATCCGATGAGCCTTTTTGTAAAACTAGCGAAAGCGTATCATTCTAATGCAAACGTCACACAAAATAAGGTGAAAAGTTTAAGGATCATGCTAACGCTGTTTGTTATAGGCTTTATATTCATTTTTATATCAGCAATAATGCTCAGGGTGACATAACATGGCAGAAGATGAAGATTTTATACAAGCTGTAGATGACGCTCGAGTTAGGGAAGAAAACCTAGAGAAGGCACAAAAGGGGAAAGAGGAGAAGAAAAAAACCCAGCAAAATAACCGATAGTTGCAAATGCGGCAAGATTGTCCGTCGCATTGGCTTTTCAGTCGAGCGAGGGATAGCGACCGAGCATCTAGATGGATTGCTGTGATGCTGCAATGTAAGCTCATCCTTTGAACTTTGTCCTTCGCCTAACCGCCTTCTAGATCTCAAGCACAGAAATCGCAAGCTTTTCTGCATCGTGTGTGCACATCACCTGCTGCAACACGTCAATGATCTGCCGCAGTGGTGGCTCTGCGGCACTTTCTGCGTCTCGGCGTCCGTGCGGCTCTGTTAGAATCGACGTGACAAATGTGGCAAGAGTCTGGGCAAGTTGCTCTTTCAATTCTAGCGCAAACGTTCGCAAGTACGACCCGTCAAGCCGTTCGGCTCTGCTGAGGCAATAGCTGCAGGCCGCCCCGTGTATCACCACATACCTTAGTTTAGCGTCTAGCCTGGCCCGTTCGACGCCTTTTATAAGCTCTTCCAGCGGTATTGTGTGCAGGTAGGCGGCAAAGAGAGTGTAGAGGGCCTTTCTCTTCTCGCTTTTGTTGGTCTGAGTATGTATTCCTCGCACATGCGGCGCATTCGTGCTAAGGGTGATAACCCAACTGCAAGCACGTACAGAAAGTGAAAACACTAGGCCATCAAGATTGAACGAGACTCAAATGGAAAAACGCTTTATCGTGTTCGACTCTTGTATGGCCAACGATGCCGTATCGAGACCTTGCCTCGTACAAGCGCTTTGACACACACTTACGACTAACTGGCCGACCTTCAGCGCGAAACGGAGCGAGCGCCTCAGACAGCAGGGCCTTAGTCTTCGCTTAGCGTTTTCCTTTCGACCTATCCTCAGCTCCTGGCAGATTATCTCTTTCTCCGATTCCTTTGATTTATAATGCCCGTTCAGAAGCGTGGTGGCAAGAGCAGGTTGGTATGCCTTAAAAGGCCCTTGAACGCACTGCCGCGAATCACAACGGTTATGCTTGAATGGCACTTCCAGTGACGCATGCAACCGATCTGCACGCATAAAATAAGCGTTCAAAGCTCAAAGCCATCGCACGCATACCCGATTATACGGCTGCCGCGGGAGTTTAGCGGGCTCGTAGGTGCCGCTGCTACCATCTATCAAACAGTCCATGAT